>Ga0209512_1000115_pt1 | contig 179420 bp, 207 predicted proteins | sample frozenSSSSmetaG_FD_184142 | JGI IMG/M metagenome (GOLD analysis project Ga0209512, IMG submission 184142) | Glacier valley bacterial and archeal communities from Borup Fiord, Nunavut, Canada, to study Microbial Dark Matter (Phase II) -... | ecosystem: Environmental > Aquatic > Freshwater > Ice... | reverse complement strand
AGGAGAAATGCTGATCGGGTTGGGGGGGAGGGGGAGAAAGGGGGGTTTGCCCTCGGTTACATGAGTGCAAGTATGTATGTATGTAGTATGTACATCTTTCTGACACTCGACTTGGAGCCACAGGAGCCACAGGAGCCACAGGAGCCACATCATCCAGCTCAGCGAGGACGGAGCACAGAAGAAGTAGAGCATAGCATTGCAATTCGCGGCAAATCTTCTCCTGCGCGCCAATGAGGAGGAAGAGGAGGAGGAGGAGGAGAGGAGGAGGAGGAGAGAAGGAGAGGAGGAGAGAAGGAGAGGAGGAGGCGAATGATCTTCTATATCTTCTATATCTTCTATGTTTACATCATATTTCATGTCCTTCACTCTAAATCCTCATTATCATCCCATTCCGACTTTATTTACATGTGCCTTGCCTCCTGTGCGCATAAAAGGCGAGTGGATACCGAGGCTGGATGTACTAGTTTTGTGCCTTTGTGCCTGAGGTATGCATGTACCTATGTACATCTACGTTTCGTCTTTACTTCGCAACAAATAATCCGGAGGGCGGGGAAGCCCAGATCTGTAAAGTCTGGGGATCCGATCTGGGGAAATTGTACCTATGTATGCTTGGGGACTCTACAATCGCAACATCACCACCACCACCACCACCACCACCATCACAATCACCACCACCACCTCACGACGACAACGACGACGCCTGCGACCAGCTCTTACATCATCGCATCACGATGCCGCTGCCGAGCATCGAGGGTGCGAATCTGGCAGGCGATGGCGATCCCGACAGCAGGAAGAAGGCGAAGACGCTGCCGTGCAGGTATTGCCAGAAGCGCTTTCGACGGCTCGAGCATGTACAGCGCCATGAGAGGACGCATACGAAGGAAAAGCCCTTCCAATGCTCCTGCGGCAAGACATTTGGGCGACGGTATGCTTTCCTTCCATTAACGTTGGTCTGGTCAAATGTTTTTGCTAATTCTCACTTTTAGAGATCTGTTGGTGAGGCATGACAAGTTGGTGCATCTGAACGAGGGCAACAAGGACGCAAACCACAACCACCCCCCGGCCAGCCGCGCCAAGGTCGCCATGAAGGCGCAGATGAGCCCGCCGAACACGGCCGCGATCCCGAACCTGATCGATCCGGATTTGCTGGCGCAGCAGACAAGTTATTCCCAGCTGGCGGATATGCGGGGGAGGGCGCCTGATGCGACGATGCACCACCGGCTGCCGTGCTCGCTGGACCTGCTCTCGGATGCGGCGACACATATCGCGTCGTCGAGCAATCATCAGTTGCCGAGCATCATCCCGCAGTTGACACAGAGCAACCACGAGCATATGGAGCCGGAGGGCAAACGCGCGAGGACGACGAGTTTCAATAGTCGAGGGCAAGACGAGGTGATGATGAAGAATTCGGCGTATCATCCCAGCGGCGATGTGGGCCTTTTGGGCGATTATAATATATTCCTTGATGATTTTGGCATCAGTTCACACGTCTTTCCGCCGCTGGATACGGAGGTCCCTGTTGCGTTGTGGTCGCGGCCACAGGGCCACGAGCAGAGCTACGGATACGCAGATCAACAACGTGGGAACCACGACGTCTTGCATAATAACAACGATCAACAGCAGTTTGGCCGATTCGTGTCGCGGCTTTCGTCCACACAGCCTGATTATCAGGATTCGTCGAACGCCTCACGATCGAACGAGGACAATAGGAATGGCCCGCCCTGGAAAGTATCGAGCCAAGATCATCGCTATATACAAAGCAAACTAGACGATTTCGCAGCCGTGTTACCCAAGGGCTTCGAGCTACCATCACGGCATACTTTGTCGAGATTTCTGGAGGGCTATATAAATGGCTTCCACGAGCATTTGCCTTTCCTTCATATCCCTACAGTGCAGATAGCAAATCTTGCTCCCGAGTTGTTACTGGCGATAGCGGCCATCGGCGCGCAATATCGATTCGAAGAGCATAGAGGGTATCGTTTATGGTATGCCTCAAGAGCGATTGCGGTGGAGCAGACACGGCGAAGGAGCAGCTCGCAAGTTTTAGAGATACTTTCACCCCCCGCGACATATAGGTCAGAATCGGCTGGCCCATCACCTCCGTCGACGGCCAGAAACCAGAGCATTGCGGAGATCAGCGGCATTTCGAGAAATGGAAGTGAAGGAAATGGCATTGATACTTTGTAAGTCATCCTGTTTAGTTATGACTATGTTGTTTTCCCTGGTTACTAACCATATGGGCAGCTCGAATACCCAAGAAGCCAGACTGGAGACAATTCAAGCCTTCTTACTTCTTGTCGCCATCGGGACATGGGCTAGTCGCACCCTCCTCCGCGAATCTCTAACAGTCCGAAGCTGGCTTGTCCTTCTTGTCCAAGAAGCAGGCCTTACCAACCCAGATACCTCCAATCCCGAACTGAACTGGGAAGATTGGATCAAAGCCGAGAGCGAGAAGCGCACAAAATGTCTCACCTACTGTTTCTTCAACCTCCACTGCATCGCATATGACATACCGCCCCTAATCGTATCTTCACAAGTGCACATAAGCCTGCCTCAGACGGCGAAAGAATGGAAAGCAACTACCGCATGGGAATGGGCAGAGATCAGGAGACAGAATCCACCTGCCGAGATCAAGTTCTTCGACGCTCTGACGAGGCTTTTCGCGAAACCAGGGTCGGTTCTGCAGAAGCCGCTGCCGGTCACCTCGTCTTTGGGCAACTACATGCTCATCACTGCAATCTCGCAGCAGATCTTCTTGCTACGTCAGACTTCGGCAGTATCAATACCTGGCATTGCGACAAACGGTTTGCCACCTAGTGATATTGAAGATATAAGCGACGCGCTGAAGGCGTGGCAAGCGAGCTGGGAACGGACTCCAGAAAGCAGCCTGGATCCTACTGGCCCCAATGGTCCTGTCGCATTCAACTCCACTGCATTGTTGCGATTCGCATACATACGGCTGCATAGCGATCTCGGTCCCAGCCGCTTCCTGGAGACTCGTGATCCAGTGCGGATAGCACAGGCATTTAAAGACTATCCCCCTGTTACGAGAAGCCCTCGCATCTGCCGCGCTGTACTGCAGGCTGCGCATGCTCTCTCGATTCCAATCAAAATCGGTATTGCCTTTGTGGCAAGGACGCAGACGTTCTCATGGAGTATCCAGCACAGTCTCTGCAACCTCGAGTGTGCTTTCCTACTTAGTATGTGGTCTTCCTTCTTTCCTCAATGTCTTGCACCGTTCTAACATTTATCAGGCAAATGGCTCGAAACAATCGCGCTCTCGCCCCTCGACCTCACCGCCGAGGAGCGCAACCTGCTCGAAATGGTCCGGACCATGCTCGACGAGACCGAATTCGCTGTTTCCTTTGCCGGTTCGCAATCGCCGGACCACGAGCGTGCGAAGATTCGCCAGCTGGGCGCGGCGGTGGTGAGGCTATGGGCGGAGACGTTCAAAGGGACGCAGATCTTTGATATTGTCAAGGCGATGGGAAGCAGTCTGGAAATCTATGCGGATTTACTGACGAAGGGCAATGAAGGCGCTGTTGGATGAGCCGAGAAGCTACCATGGTCTATGACTAGGAGAACAGCGTTGCTGGGAAAGAACGGAATCGAGGATAGGAGAGGATGGGAGCTGCGATGGTCGACTTCAGCCGGGTACACCGCCAGTTGCCGAGCATAAGCACTATCATCTCTACCTCCGCCCAAGCTTCGAGATCAACATTGGCCATGCTCGGCAGTGACCAGCAACGAAAGGATCGAGCACCATGTCGTCAGATCCTCAGTGTTGCACTTCAACAAGGAAGTTTCGGGGCGACGGTAAGCGAACCGACGGAGAGCGCAAGCCGAGCGCCTCTCGCCGGCTCCAGGGCAGCCTGCCTGCTCTCGAAGCCGATATTATCTCTATCAAAAAAACGATAATTCACTTTGGGAGAATGAATATTGAGTGAAGCTGCAGGTACTGTACTCGGCAGGTGCGCGGCATGGACGAAGTGTTCGCATGTCCGCCGGGCTTATCAGACTGGAGGGGTCGAGCCACGAGGACGCTGCGGGTCCCCGTGCGGAATGGAGTGGCACTTTGTGTTAGAGTAGACAATATACATGCAGATATCCAGACGCAGAATTGAGTTAATCCAGACGTGAACCTGGGGTTAGCGAGTCGTGTTGCCAGATCGGCAGACGGGAGCTAGGGGCTGCAGTCGTTTGCGGGGAACGCGGTAGAGCACTTACCCAATACATAGTATCCATCTCAATATCCCCCCGAGCCCTCTACAATATGCACCGCATCGGCTGTTCTGTGCAATTCTACAAATCCCAACTCAACCTCCCTCGCAGCACGCCAGCGGCGGATCAGGGACGCAGTCCAAAGACAGCATGCTGCGTACGCACCTCTACAAGCCCGTCTTGGCGACCTCCTGTCTTCCCAATAATGCGCCTGCCAGGGGCGGGCAACATTGCGGCGGCACGTGCCTGTGCGGGGAGCAGAGCAGAGCGTCGTGAACATCAGCCGAGCGAGGAGGTGTATATTAACCAGGCCAGTGCCCGCGCATCCTTCATCAACTTCCAATATGGGAGCCGTCTTTCTCCGCATTCCGGCTATTTGCGAGGGCTGGCGAGAGGCTGCTTAATGGGCGGTGTTATGGATTGAAATATTGGATGCTGTGGGCGGTGATGGGGCGATGGCGAGGGCGGGAAAGGCTAGATTAAGGAGGAGGAGGAGGAGGAGATATTGCAGAGCCTGGACGTTTTTTCCCAGGCGCCGATTCCTGGATTATAGCCGTATAGTACGGCGGAGTGCCATTATTGGAGAGTACCGTGGGAGAGGCAATATCGGGGTAAGAGGTTCAGAAAAAGTGGCCATTGCGGAGGGAGTAGGTAGCTGGGATCAAGGTATCATCAGTTCATCTCAATTTTTTTTCTCGTCTGCCCTTCCCCTATATTCATTTCATTTGAGGACGAACGCAGGGAAACCGAAAGAACCGATCCTGGACGGGAAGGGGACGATAGGGGGCGCGAGGAATTAGTTAAGAAGGCCTGCCTTTCCTCTTCCGAGACTCTTTTTCCCCCTTTGTTTTTGGCACAGAGACATCAGAATCCTCCGATCCTCGCAAATACTCCAGAAGCACGAACACCGCATCAATCCCGCGCAACCTATCCACTACCGCTCCTCCACGCACGCAACAGCCCCACGTCTCCAAGCCCCCGCGCTCAAACCGCCACCATGCAAATCCGCGCCACGCTCCTCGCCGGCGTCTCGCTGCTCCGCCTCGTCGCGGGCGACGCGTGCGTGACGTCGGGCCCGCCCGCCGAGGTCACGGCGGTGTCGTACTGCTGCAAGAAGGTCACGGGCACGTGGTACCAGTTCTACGCCGTGCAGGCCATCTGCGTCATCCCCGAGGGCGGGCTGGCGACGTACAAGCGCTGCGTGGGGTATATCCCGGGCGCGGAGAACCCGACGTGCATATCCGGACAGGCAGATGGGTTGAGCAGCAGTGCGGCGGCGCCGAGTTTTACGACGTCGACGGTGGGGAGGGAGACGATTACTGCTTAGATGGGTGGAGGGGAGCGTGAGGTGTGGAGGCAGGAGGGGAGAGATGGGGATGGGAGAAGGAGAAGTTGGCGAGCGAGGAAGAGGAGGAGGGAGAGCGGGTGTTAGAGAAGGGTGACGATGGTCCAGTGAAAGGGTGTTGGCAGTGTGCAGGATGATGGCAGCTGGATGACGGCAAAAGGACGTGGAAGCTTGTGGAGGCAGACAAATTGTACATCCTAAAAACCCTGTGTTGAAAGATCACTTTTCCCGCTCTTGAATCTCCCTGCAACCCGTGGACTGTAAGACTTTCCGCCCCTTAATCATCCTCTCTCTCATCCAATTTCATGGCCCTTCCCTTTTTCCAAAATAAAACCGCAAAAATAACCACACCTGCCCGGTACACTTGCACATGCAATCAACAGCCAAGAGGAATCTTTCTTGTACCTGATCAGCGTTGGCATAGTGCCACGAGCCACCGTCGCATTGCAGATGCAGTGCAGTCGGAGGACAATACGCGATATGTGCATTTGTACGGCCCAGTACCAGACGTGGTCTCCTGCCTTCCCCGCAGGCAATGGCCCGGGGGTTTAGCCGTGGTGCTACAGATATTGGCCACCTGCTTCCGGCCCCTTAATTTTCGATGACTGTTGATTGCGAGTATGTGCGTGAGCACGCCTTGGGCCGCTTTGCGACGTTAATATAGAGCGTGATGGGGGTTTAGAGGACCTGCACCCTGAGGTGGAGTTGGATCCGGTTGGCGACGACTGGATGTCTTTGCACTTGCACTGTAGGAACACAAAGCTTATTGAATTGTTCATAAAGTCATTCCACTATATACCATGCTGTACCGTCAATATATACATGCTATGGTTCATTGGGTTCTGAGCCACTTTGGGCGGTCCAAGCACTGCTTGAACACATGTCGATCATAATACATCCCGTCTTTCTAAAGTTTCCAGCCATTCTGAACCATGGTGTCCTACACATGCTTCCGATCTAGACAAATGCTCGCTCTAAAATGTTTTCAACCAGGCCTGCCTTTCCAACGCACACACATGATGAATGCTACCCTACCAAAGATTATCTGGATGATGCCACAAGAGGGTCGGAGCCAGCTCAACCCCAGATAGGCCTTCCAGTGTTGAAAGCGCCCATCTGTGGCGTGGGCGGATTCAACTGCAAGCCGACATCCCTTCTCAACTTATCGCCCAGAACAGCGACTGCCTTCACAGCCACAGATTGTTCCAAAGCTCTTGCTGGGAAAACGACCAATGCAACAGACAACGCGCTTCTCCCAATATCTCCATAGAAAGTCAAAAATCTTGATTCGGAGTTCTCAATCAACGCTTTGAGCACTATATACTGCGTGTCTGAAGCCTCCTCAGGTGGCGTGTCGACAATACTCGAGAGGGTGAGCCAGTAGTTGGTAGGTGGCCATGGATTAATCATCTTGGCCTTTGAAAAGTCGCGCAGGGCGATAGCTGCATAACCCGCGCTGAGGCCCGTCATGCGCGTGTTATGGACTTGAGGATCGACCCAATGGCCATCCATCTTCTTCCAGCCTAGTCTGGCGCGGCCTTCTTCGGTCTTCTCGTTGCCGCGAAGGCCGAAAAGGACAGGACATGCGACGCGCATTTTGCACATCAGGATGTCGATGAGCGATTCGTTGCGCCATACGAAGTCTTTGTTTGCGAAGAGTGAGACAGCGACGACGCCAATGGGATCGGCTGCCTTTGGTGATACACCAGCCTCGTCAATGAACTGGGCAACTACAGCTTTGGACAAGATGTTCAGTAAGTAGATAAAAAGTGAAGGCAATTCGCCATTGTTGACTGCGCCTTCGACTGGCTGTCGTGGTGTAACCAAGACCATATTAGGATCTACTGGTGGACTCTGGAAGGTTGTGAGAGCTTCAAGAAGCACAGCGTGGATTTTCCTTTTCTACCAGATTTGTTAATAGCTATTAAAAAGAAGATATAACTTAGACATACTGGCATCAAAGTAGCTCCTTTGCCGCTAGTTAGCTGTCCAACAGACTTTCTGATTTCACGTCGCATCTCCCCAGTCTTCTTTCTCAACGCCAGGTCATTCTTTCCTGCATCTACGATGAAACGTCGCAATCGCTTCAAGTTTTGGTGGATCTCTTCGTATTTTTTTGCGCCCGGAAGAATATTAGGCTGGGATGTGTAGCCGGAGGAAATAGAGACTTTGACCGACGTTGCGGTGGGCGCTCCGATCGGCGGCTGAGGAGGAAGTTGTTGTGGAGCAGCTATCGGTATGGGCTGAATCGGCTTTAAAGGTTGTGCTGGTGCAGCTTGCGTGACAGCTTGGCCTGCGATTTGCTGTCCTGGCCTTGGCTGAAGCTGAGGCTGTTGCAATTGAGGCTGTGGTTGCGCCTGCGGTGGTAGAGCAGCTGGTATGGGCTGTTTTTGCGCTGGAGGAACAGGTGTAACTGGTGGAGGAGGTGTTTTCTCTCTTGGAGGAAGCTCCGGGATAGAAATCTTTTTCTTTCGCAGCGCAATGACTCTGGCGCGGTCATCTGCAAGCGCCTGTTCAAGTCTTAACCGCTCATTCTCTTGCTTCTCTTCTTGCAGTAATTTGAGCTGAGTTTCCCTCATCTGGTTGTTGTTGAAGGTCCGAATGGCGGAGTCGCGGACTCTGTTATGCTCTCTCAGCGCCGCATCGAGCAAGGCTTCGTGGATGACTTCTGGATTCTGCGCGACGTCTTTAGCAGATGGTGTACCGAAAGAGTTGAAAAATAATGATCTGGAAGGACTACTACCTGCAGACTCTGGAAGCCTCGCCATAGCTGCAGTTTGTATGTCCTTTCGTGGTTGTGGTTGGAGGTGGGGAAGATGATGAACAAAGGTGGAAGACGTGAGGTTGTGGTGTTGAATATATGCTTATATGCTTGTTTGACGCGTTAGATACCTTAGATACCGATACCCCAAAATCCGGCAGAATATCAGGACCAGGTTCTTGAGGCGGTGTATCACGTGCACTCCACCATCGTCGTCGCCCGCACAATTAATGCGGGCACTAGTGAAGCAGGCCATACCCAACTTGGACACGAAACAGAGGTCTGGTCTCGACAGGTAAGGTATCCGTACCTTGGGCAAGTGCATCCAGCCACAACTCCCATCAAACCTTCACTCTCCTCTCACATAACGCTTTCTTCCTTATCATTCCTTCAAAGCTATCATCTCCATCGATCTTCGAGTCATTCCTTCAGAGGTTCAACTTCAAGCACTGCCATCCTCTCCTTTTCACCAACTATTTCAGAACTTCACACCATACGTCACCAATAGGCAACATTGGGAATAAACAGTCAAAAACCTCAACGAACGACCTTTCACTCTCCGCACTCCATCATGGAGCAGCAGCCGCAGCAACCCGCCGGCGGCGTCCTGGGCCCAACTGGCCGCAGACTGCACATTGCTCATCGCAGAAGCCCTTCTGAACTGACCCCCCTTATGAGCATGTTCTCCTCTCCAGGCAGTAAGTGAAGCCATCCCTAAACGTGGTCGTGTGGGGTGCATCATATCCCTTTCGGTCATCAACAACATGTCTCACAATCAAAGAAACACAATCGCATGCTAACATGATGGAACACAGTGGAACAACTTGCTATTCAGCAACAGATTGAATTGCTTCAACAGCAGCAGCAGCAGATCCAGGCCACACACCAGCAATATGTTAATATGGGAATGATTCCGCCGCAACATCTGGCTCCTGCTGGTCCTTTCAATCCCCTACAGCAGCAAATGCCCAACATGGCTCCAAACGCTTTTCAGTTTCCAAACCAGCTTCCACAGCAACAATTGGGTGTGCCGATGGGAGCTCCGACACAGCCATTGTCACATCGCCGCAATCAATCGGCAATGCCAAATATTGGAATGGGCCCTCCTCCAGCTCCATCATCGGGAGCATCAGGATCAGGGTATAATGACTTCAATGCGCAGGGTCGAGAGAATCAGTCTACACGTGGAGGTCGAGGAGGAGGCGGTCCTCCCGGTGGCGGCCACCAGCGTCGCCACTCACTCGCCCTGCCTGAAGCTAAAAAGGCTGCAGAGCTTGCCCAACAAAAGCGAACAACCTCTGGGTTCCAATTTCCAATCCCAGGGGCAGCTGGTGCTACTCCTGGAAATGCCGATGGTACCAACCCCGCCGGAGAGGACAAGGTCACACAGCCGCAAGCTTCTACTGCCTTCCCTGGAAATCTGAATGTCCGTGGCGGTCGTGTAGGATCTCATGGAAGAAGTCAAAGCATGGCGGTTGCCTCTAATGCTCGCGGTGCTGGCCCAATGCGCGGCGGTGGTGCCTTTCAGTTCCCGGCGCCTACTATCAATGAAGTTGCTGCCCCCAATCAAGGTGGCGATTTTGAGCGTAAGGGAAGTGCAGGCCATGCTCGAAGCTCCTCTCGCAACTTTGAAGGAAATTGGAGGAATCAAAGCATCTCACAAGGTCCAGGTCAGCCACAAGACCAACCCCCGCAGATGGGCAACTTTCAAGGTCAGCAGGGAGGATTTCAACCAGGTCATCGCAACCGCGCAAGCATTAATCAGTCTATGGGTTCTCTCGGGGCTTTCCAATACAACGGACAGCCTCAGTTAGTTCAGCTTCCACAGGGTCAAATGGCTCTTCTCCAGCAACAAATGTTTCCTGGCCAACAGTTGAACCCTCTTCAGATAAATCAGCTCCAACAATTGCAAGCAGCGCAATTGAATACTCAGCATATGATTAATATGCAAGGCGGACAGCATGGAGTACAGCAGATTTCCTCACAACAGCAACAACAGCAACGCAAGACGCTTTTCACTCCTTATCTGCCACAAGCTACACTTCCAGCATTACTTGGAGATGGGCAACTCGTTTCTGGTATCCTTCGAGTCAACAAGAAGAACCGTAGCGATGCTTATGTAACGACTCAAGATGGGCTTCTCGATGCCGATATCTTTATCTGCGGCAGTAAGGACCGCAACAGAGCTCTCGAGGGTGATTTGGTCGCAGTCGAGCTCCTCGATGTCGATGAGGTTTGGGGACAGAAGCGTGAGAAGGAAGAGAAGAAGAAGCGCAAGGATATTACTGATACACGCACCGGTGGCTCCACCAATGGCAATGAGAGATCTCATCGCGATACTGCTAATGGCGATGATGGCTCAAGCGCTGCCGAAGGTGGAATTAGACGCAGGGGCAGCTTGAGGCAACGCCCTACGCAGAAGAAGAATGATGACGTTGAGGTCGAAGGCCAGAGTCTTTTGCTGGTGGAAGAAGAAGAGGTCAATGATGAGCAGAAGCCACTCTATGCTGGTCACATCGTCGCTGTAATTGAGCGTGTAGCTGGACAGATGTTCTCTGGTACCCTTGGTCTCCTTAGACCAAGTAGCCAAGCTACTAAGGAGAAGCAAGAGGCCGAGAGACAGGCTCGAGATGGCAATTCCGGTCGTCATCATGAGCAAAGACAACAAGACAAGCCAAAGATTGTCTGGTTCAAGCCAACGGACAAGCGAGTTCCCTTGATTGCCATTCCGACAGAGCAGGCGCCAAGAGACTTCGTTGAAAAGCACCAAGATTACGCTGATCGCATTTTTGTTGCGTGTATCAAGCGTTGGCCAATCACGTCTCTGCATCCATTTGGCACACTGGTAGAGCAACTTGGCAAGATGGGCGAGTTGAAGGTTGAGACTGATGCGTTGTTGAGAGACAACAACTTTGCATCAGACGAATTCTCGGACGCTGTCATCAGAAGTGTTGGCCTTGATGAATGGTCTTTGGCCAAAGAGGATGAAGCGGCCATTGCATCTCGCCGAGATTTCCGTGAGGAGAAGACATTTACCATTGATCCTAATGGTGTCAACGAACTTGATGACGCCATCCACATCAAGGGCGAAGTTGATGGAAAGATTGAGATCGGCATTCACATCGCAGACGTGGCTCACTTCATCAAGGCAAATTCTCTTGTTGATAGAGAGGCTAAGAAGCGCGGGACTGCAGTTTACTTGATGAACAGATCTTGTAACATGCTTCCACCAAAGCTTGCAAACGATATATGTTCTCTGATTCCAGGCGAAGAGCGTCTTACAGTCAGTATTGTCTTCAAGGTTAATACTGTTACTGGCGCTGTAGCAGATGAAGATATCTGGATTGGAAAGAGTATCATAAAGAGTAGCGGCAAGCTCTCTTACCGTGAAGTTGATGCTGCTCTTTCTGGTCAAGGAAGCATTAAGCTCGAAGGTATTGACGCCAAGGATATTAAGGTTCTTCAGGTCAGTATTTGCAAACCAATCGTCCCTCGTGAATCGTTATTAACTTTATTATAGGCCGTTTCCCGAAAGTTCCGTGAGGCACGACTTGGATCCGAGGGAGAGACTATCGCGCCCTTGCGTCTCCTGTATCAACTGGATGACGAGAACGTCCCAGTCGAGCACAACATTTTCGATTCCACGCCTTCACACGAGTTGATTGAGGAGCTTATGCACAAAGCCAATTTCTACGTCGCACAAAAGCTTGCGCAAGGTCTACCTGAAAAGGCACTCCTTAGACGACAAAGCCCACCAAATCCTCGCAGATTGCAGACATTTGCTGACCGTATGACTCGCCTCGGCTACGAAATTGATACCACGAGCAGTGGTACTCTCCAGAATAGTCTTTTCAAGGTCGATGACTCTGATATCCGAAAGGGTATGGAAACTCTTCTTGTCAAGGCCATTCCTCGAGCAAAATATTTCATCGCCGGAAGGACGCCAGCTCATCTCCAGCCACATTACTCTCTCAATCTCCCGCTCTATACTCACTTCACCAACCCTTCTCGCCGTTATGCAGATATCGTTGTCCATCGTCAACTGGAATGTGTGCTTTCTGAGGGTAGAATCGAGTATAACGAGGATACCGATGCCCTTGTCAAGACTACAGAGTCGTGTAACACCAAAAAGGACTCTGCTCAGAATGCTCAGGAGCAAAGCGTCCATATTGAGTCCTGCAGAATCATGGACAAGAAGAGAGAGGATCTTGGAGAGGACCTCATCAGCGAAGGCATTGTCCTTTGTGTCTACGAGTCTGCATTTGACGTCTTGATCCCTGAATACGGCTTCGAGAAGCGTGTTCATTGCGATCAGCTTCCATTGAAGAAGGCTGAATTCCGCAAGAATGAGCGGGTATTGGAGTTGTACTGGGAGAAGGGTGTGCCATCTTCGGCATATGTTCCCGAGGATGAGCGTCCTAGACCTGGAGTTTCTCAGCGCAATACCAATGCAAGCATTGCAGCTAGAGAGGCAGCTGTTGCCGAACGCGCCAGAAAAGATCGCGAAGAGGCACAGCGAAAGCAGATGGAGACCGGAACAATGTCTACGGATGATGTTGATGCTTTGTTCGACGACGACGATGACGACGAAGATGAAAACATTTCTGATCTTGCAGAGAGCCTTCAGGGTGTTTCCCTTGGTGATAGGCCAACTCAAAGTGTCCCACCATCACCAACAAAGAATTCTTTGACCGCCAGTGCCGACCTTCACCGTACTCGCTCGGATTCCAAGGTTCCTATTGCAGAGACTGCATCAGCCAAACCCAGCAACAAGGACAAGTATCTGAAGTTCTTCTCTTTGAGGGAAGAGAATGGAGAATATATCCAGGATGTGAAGGAAATGACTCGTGTACCAGTCATCCTGAAGACTGATCTCAGCAAGAGTCCCCCGTAAGTTTTCTTATCCCTGATTTTATGAACGCGATTAACAAATATAGATGCCTCACCATTCGCTCTCTCAACCCATATGCTCTCTAGACACAGCGTCGTGAGGTTTGCGATATGGTCATGATCGTAAGGTCATCTCCAGTCCACTCATTCACCATGCAGTGTCGGACCGAATACGGGCCATCGCGAGAAGATATACTAGTATTAATTTGAAGGGATGATTGAGCTCAGAACTTGTTATTGTTTGTGGTCTATCTTGACGAGAGATGGGTCGCCTTGCCTGCTTGATAAGGCATCTGAACATGAGCTTCATCAGCACATATATGATAGAAGTGGTGGAAGAGGGATAGGTAAAATAGGGTCTTATGAAAGGCCATCATCGGTAGTTTAGTCTGGTCTTCTCGCCATTAGCGTTGTGTAGGCATGTATAGCTAAATTCAGTATCTCCGTTAGTCTTGCATCAACTTAATCTGCGATTCAACTTTGCTGGGAATGGGAATGAATGATGACAAAAGAAAGTGGAGCAAGTGACTGTTGGCCCCAACTTCCTAGATCCTAGATGGGACCCGTTGGCCGCAGGAGTGGCGGCTGATGTCAAATTGTGAATGATTTTTCAGATGAAGACCGCTCCATGCCCCAGTTCAGCAAAGACCTCCTTTGCAGGCGTCGTCGTCGACCCGGCAGGCTCTCAAACTGATATAAAACACGGAAAGGCCTCCCATACGGCTGTACAGAGTTCCGTGCTTGAAGAGGTCGGGGTCTTGGCATTTGCTCTTTGCATGCCGCTCGCTGATTTGCTGAATCGACGGTCGCTTGGGGATCTCACATGGCGGCGGACATGGATCGTTGCGCTTCGACCGCTGTTAAAAGCACAAGGCTCTCCTAACCTCAAATGAGGCTGACACAAGTCAAGGTCTCATCTCGAGCGTCACTTCGCCATGTTTGAGACCTAAGACCTCGTCTCATACCGCTATACTCATAGAAAGCAGAATTAAGGTTGTTTTCATGCCAGCTTTCTGCCAGAATGCGCAAGTGGCCAAACGCCGATGCATTTCCAGAGATCCGGCATCGAAGGTCATTGTCCTTTGACTGGCTGCTTTCACCTCCAGCGATCCTCAATCGCAGAATATACGACGTCCTGTCGTCCAAGCTCCCATAGCCGACGGAAGCTCACCCTTCCTAGCCAAGGCCTCATCACCCTCGTACCCCTCGACCAAGGACCATCGAGGATCCGTCGGAAAGATCAGAGGCGTTCTTTCCGGCTTCAGGGGCATCTCCAGATGTCTGCGGCCACAGCTTTAATCGGATGCATGCCCTTCATCCTTCTCATTTTTTTTCTCCTCGTCATCCATTCTATCTTTCACTCTCTTCGATTCTCTGTGTCAAGCGCTGGTTCTGCTTCTACTCCTAGACATTCATTCTTTGTTTACGCAGTCATTTTCTCTCCAGAACAGAGCAGGCCTTTATACTTTAATACATTTAATACAAGAGAGGTTGTAATTGCTCAGGCTGGTCTTGGAATATTTACGCCTATTCATTTCTATATCGATACTGTTCAGCATATCTTGACAATCCGAAATCTTCTCGATCCGAGTTTACCAACATCGAATCCATTTCCGAAATATCAATATGCCTAGTCTTAAGAGAATCTTTGCTGTCGCAGCAGTTGGCTTCGCTGCGTTCTCTGCAGCCTTACCAGCACACGGCTTCAGCTCCCGCTCTGTGGAGAAAACATACAGTCTCCGCGCGCGCCAAAACGCTCTCGCCGCAGCAGCCGGCATCAGCGATGTTGACGTCCTTCAATTGTACGTTCTCCTTCATCTCTCTCCTCTTCCTCCCATCTTCATCATCCCAGCTCACCCTTTCTAGTGCCCTCACTCTCGAATTCCTCGAAGCCGAGTTCTACCGCACGGGTTTCGCCAAATTCCCCGACGCGGATTTCATCGCCCTCGGCCTCTCCGCGACCGACCTCGCGAACCTCAAAGCCATCGGCTTAACTGAGCAAGCCCACGTCTCGACACTGCTCTCCGCCATCTCCGGCGCAGGCGTAGTTCCAGTCGCACCCTGCGTCTACAACTTCCCCTTCACCACCGCCGCCGAGATGGTCGCCATCGCATCCGTGCTCGAGGCCGTCGGCGTCGCCGCGTATCTCGGCGCCGCGCCACTGCTCTCCGCGCCTGCCATCTTGACTGCCGCGGGCAGAATCCTGACCGTTGAGGCAAGACATCAAACATTGATCCGCGTCTTGTCAAAGGTGGCCGCAGTCCCAAATCCCTTCGATACCCCGCTCGGAGTCCGCGCTGTCTTCTCCCTTGCTGCACCATTCATCACCTCCTGTCCCGCAGGCAGCAACCTCGTCATCAAGCCCTTCCCTGCTGTGACCTCCACCACCGCCGCAAGCGCTATCGTGGCAGATGCACGCCTCAGCATTTCGTCTGTGGCACAAGGCGCAACACACTGTGCCTTCGTCAACGGTGGTGTTCCTGGCGGCGCGGCCTTCACTCCTCTTGAGGGCGGATCTTGTCTGGTTCCTCAGATCTTGTCTGGCGAAGTCTATGTATTCCTTTCCAGCGCTGGGCCATTGACTGGTGTGTTAACTGATGAGATTACGGTTGCTGGACCAATGGTTGTGCAGATCTCGTAGACGAGATGGGCAGCTAGCGGGTTATAGGAGAAGGCGTCGACGGATGGAGATTCTGGATAATGTGGTAGATAGATGAGAGTGAGGGGAGAGGAGGGATAGCAGGCTGCATAGAGCAAGCTTGTCGATATAGTTATTTATAGTAACTTCAATGAATAGTTTGAGTAATCGCACACTCCCAGTTTTTCCATTCTATAATTTCACCAGTCATCACAGTGCTACTCCTGGAATCATATGTGAGCTTCTTGGCTTATTTCGTCGGCAGCGTTCGAAACCACTGCCAGGGGCTCTCCAGTGCACTTAGTTACCTTCATTGTTAGCCGGAGCCATGATGGGGGAGAGTGGCTATGCCAATGCGTGTCGGATTTGATGACTGATGTACAGTGTTGGGTGGAGAGTTCACATATAGGAGTGCGCTGTTGAAAAGTATTTATGCCGAGGACAGAGGTTTGTTGTATCTTCGATAATCATGTACGAGTAATTGGGGAAGAGATTTTGATGGCTGGAACTCGGACTTAGATCTCTGCCAAACTGTTTAGAGGCTAGAGGGGCTATCATTCCCATACAAGGTTTTAAAGACGTACTTGCGCGTAGACAACGTCAATGACGGTGACCCAAATATGATAGGCACTCCGATTTAAGGCACAAAGCGGTTGACACTTAATATACTCCAATTGTAGTCATCTCTCATATCATGTCTTGATTCTGGCAACTAATCAGCTCTATACATCAGTTCGAAACACTCCGCTTGGGATATTTGCGCCCACGCCGATTCTACTATAACGCCTGCAATGCAACGCCAATCCGATTTCGGAGATTTTAGACCTTCACCTTCTGCATAGCCGCCACAGGAACCTCCTCAAACGCATCCTCATCCACCTTCCCAGCCAATCCCCTCTCCCATAACTGCCTTCCCGTAAGCTTAACCTCAGCCTCCTTCCCTCTGTTCCTCTTCTTCTCTGCCGCCTCCTCGGCCTCGTCTTCGAGGCGCTCTTTCTCGTCCATCTCCTTTTTGAATGCGTCCCTCCATTTGGTGAACGTCTCACGGTTCACAGGCGTGCCATGGAATTTTTTGTTCTCCTCGGCCTCGATGGCGAGGACGCGCTTGACATGCTCTTGCTTCTCAACTTCTTGACGCTCAATTATGATTTGTTCGGCGGCTTCTTTCAGCGTGGAGACAAGAGTGAAGATCATGGCCATGCCCATGTTCTCTTCAATAGACTCGCTGAGACTGGATAGGAGGCGTTCTTTGTCTGTCTCGATGTCGAAAAGCTTGTGTGGTGGTTCATCAGCAGGCGTGGAGAGCTCGAGGATGGGCGCTTCATTTGGGTAGTCCTCTGGATATTCGACTTTCAGGAGGATAGTAGGTGGTTCGGCTTCCTCGCCGGCTTCGTTGGCCACATCGAGGAGGATAGAAATTGTGTACGAGGTTTCGGAGATATCTATAAAGCGGATATTAGTATTGTTCGGTATATCTAAATTGGCGTTCACCGAGGCGTTGGGAAGATATTACCAGTTATCTCATCTGGAAAAATCGAGTCGAGCACCTCCCGCTCCTCTATCTGGTCTTCACGACCCATTCTAAGAGAGATTCCGCCTGGATTATCAGAGTTTCAGAGCTTCAGGCTGGATATTCCTCATAAAAGAGGTTGATGGTGGGGTTGACCCCGAATTCTAATCACGTGTGCGTGCACAGCCTTGTCTCTAACTACCATGACTAAAAGATACTAGCGCCATCAATACCCCTGCAAAAAAAAGCCTCGCGATTTGAGGTTTTGGAAAAAGTTCTGGATAAGATTGTGGAGGACAGTTACAACGTAAAGCTGTAATTCACTCGGCTTCTTTATCCTTACCAGCTGATTGACAGCTACGGTATATACGCATACCGGCTTAAGTCCATTTCTATCATCGCAATGGCTTCTGCAACAACCGCAAAGAAGATCAGCCCTTCAGGAACGAAGAGGAAGGCTGATTCCAAGGAAGGACATGTGAAGGGCGCAAAGAAGTCCAAGGTCGACGGCGCAGCAAAGCCAGAGAAGAAATCTAGCAAGACGGAGGAAAAGCCAGAGAAAAAGGCTAAGAAGCCAAAGAAGGTCGAATCTAACGATGATGACTCTGATGATATGGATGTGGATGGCGGTGTTCCGTTGAAGGAAACAGAGGATACTCCAATGGAGGACGCACAGGATGGTATTCATCCTGATAGAAGACAATTTGCTGCTGGACAGGGACCAAATGGTATGCAAAAATGCAATCCCACGGCTACTTCATTTCTAACAATCTACAGGAGCTTCGTCAAAAGAGGCACACGCAAAACAAAGACAAACAATCGCTGAGAGAAAGGCTGCAAAGCCACTCGCTGATCCACTTGCTCGCACAAAGAAGATCTGGGAGAGGTTGAGAAGGAAGTCTCATGTACCAAAGGATGAAAGAGTCAAGCTGGTGAAAGAGCTTTTCGAAATTATCACTGGTCATGTCAAAGATTTTGTTCTCAAGCATGACTCTGTCCGTGTTATCCAGACAGCCATCAAGTACTCAACACCAGATCAGAAGAGGATGATTGCAAAGGAGCTGAAGGGAACATATCGACAACTCGCGGAGTCCAAATACGCCAAGTTCCTAATCGGAAAGCTTCTTGTTCAAGGCGACGATGAGATCAGAGATCTTATTGTTCCGGAATTCTTTGGACATGTTCGCAAGATGATCAAACATGCTGAGGCGTCCTGGATTTTGGATGATGTCTACCGTGGGGTAGCCAACAGACAACAGAAGGCCACCATTCTAAGAGAATGGTACGGTGCAGAGTTCTCTCTCTTCCGTGATGGTGAGAAGGTGTCTGGCGACCTTGCAGATATTCTGGAGAAGGAGCCTGGAAAGCGTGGTCCTATCATGCGTGAATTGAATGAGCTTATCAATCATCTTATTCAAAAGAAGATGACTGGATTTACATTATTGCACGATGCAATGCTCCAGTACTATCTGAATGCGAAGCCAGGAACTGAGGAGGAGACTGAGTTCATGGAGATGCTCAAAGGCGACGAGGAGGGTGATCTCCTCAAGAATTTGGCTTTCACAGCATCGGGATCGCACATTGTGTGCTTGGCACTGGCACATGGTGTTGCAAAGGACAGGAAGCACATCTTGAAGGCTTACAAAGATACTCTGCATCTTATGGCAGGAGATCCAAATGGCCACAAGATAATTCTTACAGCATACGAGACAGTTGACGACACTGTCCTCACCGCCAAATCCATCTTCCCAGAGCTTCTTAGCAAAGATGCTGAGAAGCAAGTTGAGAATGTCGTTGCCGCTGCCAACGATCTCAACGCCCGCATAACTCTCCTCTATCTCTTCCAAGGCCGCTCCAGCTCCCTTTTCCTAACCAGCCACTCTTCAGACCTTGAAGTCCTGAAGGAGGTCGATGTTGTCCGCAAAACCACTTCGAAGAAAGACCCAGAAATCAGACGCGCTGAGCTGACTAAGGCTCTTTCACCACTTTTGCTCTCTGCCATTGCTGCCGCACCTGGTGAGCTCGCTGCTACATCGTTTGGCTGTCACTTCATTACCGAGGTTCTCTTTGGCGCTGTAGGCGACAAGACTGCTGCTCTGGAAGCTATCGCGTCCGTCGCTGCTGGCGATCCAACACCAGTTGTCAAAGATGCCGATGCTATGGAAGTTGATGCCGCTCCAGCTGACGCAATGGATGTTGACGGGGCCTTCAACGACCACTCTGCCGGCCCACAGCTTCACATCGCCAATACACCGTTTGGCGGTAAGATGCTCCGCTCTCTCATCTCTGGAGGACGCTTCGACAACAAACTCAAGGAGATCGTTCCAGTTTCTCCTCCGCTCAACTTCGCAGACATTCTTTACCCAGTCATTTCCGATCACATAATCGAGTGGGCGACCAGCTCGAGCTCCTTCGTTGTCCTGCAACTTCTGGAGTCCAAGAATTTCTCATCCAAGCCGGCAGTCCTGGAGAAGCTGAAGAAGGGAAAGCAGACTCTACAAAAGGCAGCCACTGAGGAGACACCAGAACAGAAGGCAAAGGCCGCAGAGATAGCAGCGGCAGCAACAGAACAGAAGGGTGCGAAGGCGAAGAAGGGGAAAAAGGTGGTATCAACCAAGGCGGTGGGCAATGCAGGGTCCAGGATGTTGTTGGAGATGCTGTGATGATGTAAAAAAATAGGATGGAGTTATTTAATGGATACCCAAAGTATAGACTTGATGGGCTTTATAACGAGAGAGAGTGCTCGACCTTTATTCTCGCCTTTCACGTGGAAAGGGAGAAAGTTCTCATGTGATGGGTTGTCTACGTACTCTCCCGCGCCACAACCCCACCATGGTGACGGAACGCTTCAGCACCGCCACATAATCGCCACAATGACATATGTATAAATGCTGCTGTAACATCCATGATATTCTACACTTCCTTCATTCCATCATCTTCCCCTCAAAGATCCCAAATATAACATCCAATATCCAAATCCAAACCTCAGACATCACCGACAAATATTCAAAAAGTGCCGCCAATGGATTCCGGTAAAGGAGTGCCGACCAACTATGAGTCCGCCGCGACACGCGATACCCGGGACGAGCATCAAAAACGAAGGACCAGCGCTCTTGCGGGAGAACAACTGTATGAGGCACGAATGAAGGAGGATGAGGCGCATAGGAGGATGGAGAAAGAGGCATTGAGACAATATGAGGAGCGGATGCAGCTAGAATATAGCAAAAGGGAGGGAGGGGCATGATATCTTATGAGAATGACAATGGCGGGGGGAAACGACAAAGGGAGAAGCAAAGGGGGCATCTGTTCACAGACACTTAACTCTCTCCTCCTCAAGAAAAGGCAGTGTAATTGTATTTCTCATGTTCAGGGTCTATCAGTGTTCTTGCTCTCTCTGTGAGCGTCAAAATTAATGACTTACTTAAGGCCTGATTGATGCTCGAGTATGACGTATCGATAATCCTCAGCCTTGTCTTGTCCCACAAAATAAAAATAAATATCATGATGTTTCTTCAAAGCTTAAGACATTCATTTCCTAATGATAAATATATTCGTAGAAACCAATTTTTATTCTTCTTATAGTCTATTGATCACCCTAATGATTCGGCCTTAATCGTTCGTCTACCTATCTACCACCGCCATGAAATCCCTCTTGTCCCGCGCCAAAGGACGCATTTCCGACCTCACTCACATCCCATCTTCTGCTGCTCAAGACCTACCTCCCTCTCATCCATCCTTCCTTACCGCGCCCATCCCCCAAGATATCTTCCGCTACCGTAGCCACTACGGCACGAACCTCGGCTCCATCTTCGTCCTCGAGCGCTGGCTCTTCCCCTCCCTCTTCTGCGGCGTAGGAGAATCCGAGCTCTCTGCCGCAACTGCCTCCATCGAATCCATCGGCCTCGACGCTACACGCAAAAAATGGGAGCAACATTGGGCCTCCGCTTTAACAGACGTGGATCTCAAGTGGCTCGTCTACGAAGCAAAATGCACCAGCATCCGCCTCCCCATCGGGTATTTCACGCTCGGGAGACACTTCTGCTTTGGTACACCTTTTGAGGATGTGGCGAAGATATATAAGAGAATATGGGCTGCTGTTCAGAACCTGGTCCAGCGTGCAGCTGAAGCAGGCATCGGCGTTCTCCTCGACCTGCACGCCCTCCCTGGCGCCGCGAATAGAGACGCGCATTCAGGTACCGACTCTGGCCATGCCGGCCTCTGGGAACACGGGCCGGCAGGTCGGAAGTACCGCGAACTGGCAACAGAAGCCGTTATCTGGGTTGTGCGGGAAGCCAGCCACATGAAAGGCGTACTCGGTGTGCAGATTGTGAATGAAGCTGTCTACGGCGCTTACGGGCTCCACGAATGGTACGATGACGTACTTGAAGCAGTTGGGAGAATAGATCCCACTGTGCCGATTTATATCTCGGATGCCTGGGATTTAGACGGCACTTTACAGTGGTTGGAGGGCAGAAAATCTATAAAAGCGAATCCGGTCGTGGTGGACACACATGTTTATCACACTTTTAGCGAGGCCGATCGTATGAAAATGCCAGAGCAAATTATTTCTGATATCCCAAGCGAGCTCTCTGAGATTGACAGACATGCAGGCAGCGTCGTTGATCGTGGGGCTACACAAGTTGTTGTGGGGGAATACAGTTGCGTCATGGATAAACAGACCTGGGCACGCTCTGACCCTTCGCAAAGAGACACATTAGTGCAGCAATTTGGCCAGATTCAGACTTGTCAATGGCAGCAGAAAACAGGCGGTAGTTTTTTCTGGACATTAAAGATGGACTGGATGGATGGCGGGGAATGGGGCTTCGTAGAACAGGTCAAAAAAGGAGCGATCTGCCCACCTGCTTGGTTGCGTTTGAAAAGCTACGAAGTACAGGAAAGAGCAGATCTGGCGGAGAGTCAGAAGGCGGAGATAGCTGAGCAGGCAGTGTTATGTCATACGGATCATTGGAATAGGACTGCGCCTGGAAAGAAGTTTGAGCATAGATGGTATGGAGAGGCATGGCAGGTCGGCTGGGAAGATGCGAAGGCGTTCTGGTTTTGCAGAATGAATGGGATGATGGGTGAGATGGCTAGAGAGGCTGGTGGTGCGGAGAGGATTGGGTGTTTAGAGATTTGGGTGGAGAAACGATTGAGAGAATCTGGGAAGGTGGGCGAGTTTTGCTGGCAGTGGGAACATGGCTTTAGAGCTGGTGTGCGGGCTTTTGAGGGCCTGGTAGGTATTCGACTGATAGCGCTGAAAGGCGACAGGAGTTTACCTGCTAGATGAATATATATACATATATATATACTGTTGAATATCTCACGGGCGGAAGAGTCAAAAGTGATAAAATAGCATGTAGAATAAAGTCTAGTCTAAACTACGGAATGGGCATCTCTCATATAGAGAGCCTCAATAAAGAAGTGAAGACTATCAAACAGTGTTCCATGCATGGTGGCTTCCATGCATGAACACAAACAGAATCCCCGGGTGGCCGTCAGCTATTGGAAGTGAATGCCCGTATTCACGCAACATATACACATATATATAGCAACTCAGTGGGAAGAGAAGAAGCATGATGGCGTTTTGATGGAGAAGGATGAGCATCGTCGGAGGACTAGAGAGCAGATATATATATTCTTTTCGAGGGATCTGAGCTTTCCTTCCATGCATTTCATTAATTTCCTGTGAATCATTTTTGCAGGTCCTAGAAAACACTTTCATGAAAATGGAACAAGTAATTCTCAAGTTCTCACTTCCCAGAGGATATTCTTGTATAAATACAGAACCAAATCTTCTTTCTAGCTTAAGATTCAACATGGAATAAGCGCACTCGATAGGGCCCGACTGCCCGTCGAAATATATCTATACCAACGCGGTCAACTTTCTTAAGAGTACTCTGATGCATTGAGTACTTGTATGCTTTCTGTCGAGTGTCTTCCGTCTTCGTCTTCCTATGTCTATTTCTCATGGCTGTTGCTTCGAGACTCCACGTTCGCTTCTTGAATCTTTCATATTTCCAGCTTCTACTATATAAGCCGCCTGTCCTCTCTTCTATATTTCCCTTCAACTCTGTCAACTCATCTCCATCATTTCCACAACTTCACTTCCAGTTTGCAAGTATCACCAGCGTCCATCCAAAGCCAGCCTCATCCCTCTCTCCCCAAAAGCAACGCGAACATCCACACCTGTTCATATCACAGCAAGGCAACCAGATGCTGCACGCCATTACGTCGTATACCCTCCTGAGTCCCTTGGACCCCAACCCTCCCCTCACCTCCACCACCCCTCCACACACCTTGTCCCTAGCAGGGATCCCCCGCTCTCACCCCTCTCTCTCACTTTTGGCTGAAGATAGGCGCCTATGTTACCACAAACTCTCAATCACGCCGCGCCCACCAATCAGCGCACAATGCCCGACCGACGAACAAGTTTCCCCGCAGCCATGGCGCGTCCGCCGGCTGAACAGGAGGGGTACTGAGGTGAGAGGGGGTGTGATGCGGCCTTTGATGGGACCGTCGCAACGTCGGGAAGAGGGAAGAGGGAAGAGGGAAGGCTGGAAGATATGGGTACGCTGCGATGAGAGATTTACTAATGGATGTCGCTTTGACCCAGGCTGGATGTCTCGGTATGGTCCACCGGAAAAAGCCTCTGCGAAGAAGAGGAGACGATAAGCGACGGCATAACCGCTACATGGCACGATATCACGATATGGACACTATAGTCAGCTTTCTCATCACAGTGCAATTGCCTATACAAGCAATATCGAACAATCTCGCGGCCTCTAAATCGAGCGTCCATCGCGATGCAAGCCAGATGCCTTTGCATGCACGCACGCCCTGCTCCATGTGCTGACAACGTTGCCTTCCGCAGCGCTCACACTTCTAGAAGCACCGTCATGACGAATCGCCGTCTTCCAACTTTACATCTTAGGTACCTACGCATGGATGATGGGATAAGAATACCACCACCGCAGGCGGGTCAGCAGTCCGTCCGCCACATCGTCAGCTTGCTCACGCACCCCGCCTCGCCATTATTATTGCAAACAGCTACCCCGCTCGAGAGCGAATCCGAGGCCCGCAAATGCCCTTCAGTGTAGGCCAGTGCTGAGGACTCTCTGGCCCCGCAGCAGCTTGCACACTGTGCATGCTCAGAATCACAGATCTAGTGAGTGCATTTGCATCGCTGTAGCGATGGATAGTGCACACATGTACCCCTCTGCGGACCCCTGACTGACGCAACGGGGGCACGCTCGCCTCCAGGAGTCCAGAGCGGAAGGTTCTATCCATGAATTTATGAGACGCCTATCTATGAGGAAGTCTTTCTTAGGACTTTACTTTTCGCTGTTTCGTTTTTGCTTCTGTTGCACTGGGAAAGGGGAGAGGGCCAGATAGTGGCGAGATTTCCTTTCGCGGATGCAGGGGATTAAGGGCTTGAGTGAGTGTGTGCCGTCGCCGTTGACCATCACCCCTATAGGGATCGAGATATCTTATGTACATTCTTTACAAGATCAGGATCGATATCCAGTAATCTTCACGTTGAGATTCACATTCACAGCACAATGCAAAACCAGTCACACAAATTCCGTATAGAATAGCTCCAGCTTTCTTCATTCTCATAGATCTCTCTCTCCTCTCTCGCAAAAACAATAAGAAGGGTATATCCACCGCCTTTCGACCTCCGACCAGCGCGCGTCCCAAAAAACAGTGTGGCTACGATTACAATGGCAACAATGCCTGCCCATCCCCATAAAATGCACCGCCTCTACCCTTTCTTTTCTTTCTTTCCGTTCCTTGAAAAAAACAAATTGCCCGGTGCCTCCTGTGCACTCAACTCTATTCCCATGGTCCAAAAAAAATCCCAGCTCTTTAAACAAACTTTCTCCGCTTTCTCACGCAGATAAAAATGAAATAAAAAATATAAAAGATGACAGGCACCGTCAAAATGCTCGACAAACTTTTTTTTCTAACCGTTCCTCCCCCCCTTGTTCTTTCCTCTTCTATCCTTCCATTCTGTTCTGTTTCCAACGTCTCTCTGAAACCCAGTGGTATCGAAATACTTCCCATGAAAGTCCGTGCGTGTCTAGATCGTATGCCTGCCGTGGTCGAAGGCCCATGAGCTGAGAAACGCATGCATAGAGAAACGCCAATGCCAGGGTTGCCCCGTTACTATACTGGAATGACTGATATGTGGGAAACATTTTTTTTTTCGTTTGCGGGCGACCACGATGCCGTCGGCATGGAGATGGTCGCGGGTATAGGGGTATAGTGGTAAAATGACTCTATCCAGCCGTGATGCGTGCGATGTTGCTGTTTGACCATCCCTTAACAAATGGAAGAGCGGTGGGGTGGTATTGTGTATGTGATGTGATGTGGCGATGTGTAGGTAGGTATGTGTGAAGGCAAGGCTGATGTGTCCTGTGAGGCAACCATAGAGTGCAGATGGTGGCGTCGCCCGTTTACAGGGCAGCCATGAGGCAAATGAATGCAACTCATTTAAGCGGTAGGATGCAACAAGATATCCTCACAGTTAGCATCAAACCGGAGATTCCACAGTCTGATGCTCGCCATGAACTTCTCCGTGTTATCGAGTTGACGATCGCGACCAAAGATCGAATCGACAAACTCGATACCCGAGTTCTTGCCGAGCTGCGAGGGCTCCTTGCTGCTGAGCCTCCTGGCTGCCTTCAGCATTGGCCCCTCGCATGACTTCAACAGCTTCTTGAGCTTGTCCATCAGACGCTCGCCAGACTCGATGAAGTCGTTGATCATGAGTCGGTTGTCCTCCGAACGGATGCGTGGCATGCATTCCTCGGAGCGCTTGACCTTGCCGGCCAGCTGGATGAGAAGGAGCCAGAGTTCTCCGGCAACATCGGAAATAGGAGTCGCGGGACCATGGCGATAGACTGTCCAGTCATAAATCCATTTGCCCAGAGAGTTGGCGTCGAAGACGCTGCCCAGAAGCATAATGGGCTCTTCGGTAGGGTCCCAGTTCTTCAGGGAATATCCTGGAGGAATGTGATGCGCTCTCGCATCATCTTCGGTCGCTTTTGGGATGAAGAAGGCTTGCTTCTTCGACGAACTCATGGGCCGAGGAGGTGCCGTTCCTGGCCGTTGTGGGGTTGACACCGATGCACGGCGTGATCTTCGTAGCGGTGTTTCGTCGCGTCGTGGTGTTGTCGGCTCAGCAATGATGACTGGCGTGCCATCTCTGTCATATGTGAAACCCTGTGGATAGTAGTGATTAGTGCCACGGCCACGGTAGTAAGTAGTCTTCGCCGGTCGCCCCCCAGGAATAATGTAAATGTCACCATCGATCTCTATCAGCTCGTCTTCGTCGGAATCCCCATAAGAGGCACGATACGAATGAGTGAACCGCGGATTTGGAAACGACCAAGTCTGGCCATGTTTGTGGTAGGTATGATGCGGCTTTCGCGTTTTGTCACTCACATATTCGGCCTCACCAAAGGGCGATGGCGACGCAACGCCGGTCCTGGTAGAATAGCGCCCAGAGCTCGAGTATCGTGGTGATGGGTATGATGCTCCGGGTGAGCCGCGGCCATAGTCATGGCTGGTGTGTCGAGAATGCGAATAGTGTCGTGGTGAAGGTGCGGGTTGATAGAAGCCGTGTCGGCCTAGAGGAGATGGAGTCGACGTCCCTTCGGGATATCCGTAGTATGGAGGTGAAGCGTACGACATCTTTCCTCACTCCATTCAATATGCAGCAAATCCTCTCCGAAAACCGAAAGAAAAAAAAACGAGAGCTCTTTCCCAGAGACTCTATCAAAATGGCAAATACTGCTGCTGCTGTTGTTGGGTAAATCCGTCACCGTGGTATCTTGTCGGGTAGAGGAGTGGAGAGAGAGAGATCGTTGACGTGGAACATAGCAAAAGTCGTGATATCTCGACTCGACTTGTTGGAATCTTCTGGAATGCTGGATCTCTGGTGATCCAACTATGTCGCTGATTTTGAACGTTTGGAGATTTGGTTGACTATGGGTAGCCGATATGGTACTTGTTGGTGGCAAGATGTGAGAAAAGCGAGAGGTTGGAGTGTGCGAGGAGAAAGAGGGATATATGTACTGTAGGTATGTAGGCGAAGTGCGTGTTGGTTTTCTGTGGGTGTAGGTTTGGGAGCGACGGGCGAGATCCACTCACTGGACTCACACTGCCCACCACCCACTGCACTCACTGTCGTCCACCATTGCACTCACTACACTCACTGCCAGCACTGAGCAGATGGAGAGAGAGTGTGTGTGGGCATCCACATGCTGGCAGGGGGTGTTTTCCTCCCCTTGCACGCCAATATGTATGCTTGCAAGTTGCATACGGAGGATTATTATGACTTATCCGTATTTGATGACTCGACCAAGTACAACAATGCGCCACACGATTACTTGGTAAAGTGCCTGGGATACCCAAGGATGAATAGAGGGGCTGACAGGATACAGGATGATTTCAAAAATACCGTCTGTGTACATGCATGCCCATGTGTTGAAGGCTTCCACGAGGTTCTGTGTGCTCCAGCAACTCCGTCATTTGTTGTCGCTGACAGTTGCTGACGGCCATTATTATTTAAGAGTTGGGGGCGAACCGTTGGAGGAGGTGCCTCCGTACATATGTACATATGTAACATGTGTACAGTACGTACTACTGTCTATGTATGTACTATGGGCGTATGTATTCTGCACCTCATCTACTGTGTACTCCTGAGATGAGAATATCTGCGCCCCTCTGGAAGAATCGCGACCCGGGCAGGCTTCCGCCAGGACCCCTCTCTTCGGTCCGGGAAGACTGTCTCTTGGTGTCCGTGCCGCTGAGACAACGGCGTTGAGCAGGGGGAGAAGAGGAGGCGTTTTTGGTAACTGACAGGGAGGAGGGCTGGGTCTGTTTGATTGCGACGAGGCAATTTTTTCAATACTTACTTTCCGTCGTCGTATTCTTATTCCTTCTCCTCTCCGAAGAGACGGATGAGTCCTCTCTTGAGAGTAGGAGACGGTTGTGTCTGCATACGGCGAAGAAGTTGTCTCGCAATGTTCAACGCATGATGATGGCTTCTCAAAAGGAGAGACGGGCAAATGACGACGAGCATAGACGCCGGTGCAAGTGTGATCATGTTTGAAGGCTTCTGTTACTGGTATGTACAAGTTGTGATGCAGAACCACTAATAGTCTACTTAGGTACCTAAGATCGGCTTCAATGCACCTGAACGCTCCCGTTATTGAGTTCCGAAGGATGCAGCTACCCATTCTGCTACTCCTATTCAAGTCACAGATCTCAAGACCATGACCATTTTCTGAAAATAGACGCGGAGCTGGGTCTGTACCCAGTTACTGGAGTTAAGCCGATCTGTTCATAGGTACGGGCATGGAGAAGCTAGAGCTGAGAAAAGGGACCGGTAGCATGGTACAGTACAATGATCGCAGCAAACACAAGCGTCCCGTCAGCTCGAACAAATACCACGCGTTAGGGCAAAAACCGTATTGCTGTTAGCACTCACCAGCTGTACCAGACAGATGGAAGAGAAGGGCGCAAAATCGTTGGACGATCCAGGGCGAAGACAAATGATGCTTGCACCCACTGTTCCAGTCTACATACTCTGCTCACTACTGTTGAAAGTCGCACCACCATTCGCACGTCTCTCACATGTTATGGCCAAGGCCTGAAGCAAAATCGCCATCTTCATCTCGAATTTCAAATTGAGGAGTATTTCGAGTTTGTGCGTATTTGGCTTCCTTTATCCAGCCGAAGCCACAACGCATGGCAGGACCAGCCCTTGCTCGCACACAAAATGTTAAATTTTCCAGGCACTATCCTCGCTCGTCCTTGTGAATCCTCACGCTCACCGATTGTTTACAACATGCTTCATTGTTACCCAGTCGGGCTGAGACACAGTCACCGCCTCGATGGCCTCACAAGATTTATCGCGACTACTGCACTCGACTGCCTGTTGCAGAACGCCATGGAGAGGTTGCTCTCTAAGTGTCCCCATTATCCCGCTGACCGAATCGCACAGAGATGGAGAATAGGAGGTACTGATATTGCCGTAGTCTCATAGCCTACGGATATCTATTATGGGCCGCTGGGAATCTTGGCTCATTAGGTACCTACTACCTAGGTACATATTAAGGATGGGCTGCTGTAGACTTGCTTCCGATTCAACAAGGTCGCTCTGCGGAGACCCACCATGGGCACTACGGTCCGTATGTACATGTGGAGTACTCTGCATGGATCTGTTCAACCCAACTACTTCGTAGTACACACCGTGGACAACAGCATAGGGGCCGGTAGATGACGGGTACACAGCACACCGCATATTACATATCTACACCCAAGAATACTGTGCAACACATACAAAAATAAATCTGTGAAATAACAGAGTAACAGAGCAGAAGGGAGACAACAACTGCCTCATCCTCATTCTCTCCTCTTCCAGTCACATTTTTCTTAGTTCTCATGGGTGTGGTAAAGCCCCTGTTTTCGTCTTCTCAACGTCGCATGGACCCTCGGTCCCAGTTTCCGATCCGAATCAGAGCGTGGCTTTCAATCTCTTTTGCAATCCTGTTGGTAAATTGCTTGTTCATTTCCCACCATATCTCAGCATGTCTGTCTCATCTCTCTTGTCGAAGAGCAAGGAAGAAATTTTCGCGGGAAAGCCTCCATTTGTGATCGATGCCCAGAACCATCCATGATACGAATTGGCAGCGACCTATCGCACACAACTTCTGTTGTTCTGGAAGACATACATAGGTGTGCGTGCAAATTGCAATGCTCCCATTCCGCCCATCCTCTGATTCGTCGCGAATCCGGTCCAACTACTGGTTTGCGCTGGAAGCCCACCCTTGCCCATGCACTGCACAAGTTCCCGCCTTAAGGCACTCTCTAGACTCTTGGGCCATGCGTTGCAAACAAGCAAACAGCCAAACGCAAGCCAGTCGCGAGCGCTTGTGCATGCAGGCAGATAACGCGGATGATGATAGTGACGCTGGCAGCAACGTCAGCGCCGATGTTCGACTGGCTTGGGCAGCAGTGCTTGGCTTCGAGGCAGGACAGCGCATACACGTGTCGAGGAGGGCTTTCGGAGGATTATGCTTTGCTGTGCATGACGTAGGTTAGTCGCGGTTCTTTCTCTAGACGTTGCTGTGCGCTGCGAGGCTTTTCAAGTAGTCTTGAAGCAGTCAACATCCCACATGAAGGATGTCAGGACATACATGGCCTCGTTACGGCATGTATATACCACCACGCATGCACCAGGCCGGCATCTCTAGAACACCAATACCCTAGGATATCACAAAGTGCAGCGATGTGGTGGAAGAGGAAGTCACAATGGCGCGTCCAAATTCCATGCCATGGATGGCCAAATCGGGGTCATCCGTCGGCCTGGACGCGCTTCGCCTTGCCAGCCAACCAAAACAGCCCGATCACACAAGTTTATGACACTGAGGCTCTGATCGCCAGGGCTTGAGCGAAGGGATGGAATGGATACTCAGGGCGCATGCAGTGGAACGGAGGACGGATACATATGTACCAGCCTCAAATCTTCCCACCACGTACTCCGTGTGTATATCTAGGCAGCAGACTTGTTTTCATCTTACTCTTGAGTATGTATACACATATATGATCGTTTTGCTTCAGGATTTGACTCATGGCATTGTGGGGGCTGGGAAGTTTCCGAGCCGTCATCACGTGCGCAACTGTATGCACCGATTTGGGTTGCTACTGCTTCTGAGAGGTCAATATGGAGAGGGGGTCGGCCTCTCAGATGGCGGAAAGTGAGTCTTTCAAGGTTATTGGAGGACGAAGATGGCATGGGAGAGGACTGGCGAGTCGACGAGCTTGGTCAGGTGGACAGCATCTCCTGCAGTCCATGAACGCCACTACTTTGGAGGTCCATAATATCAAATAAACCGTCAGATTTGAGAATCACAAGCTTAAAGCATAAATCAAGCAAACGCCCCTGGATCAAGTGACTCAGCAACTTCACGTGCACGCTCAGCTCTCCTCAGCGCCTCTTTGCCACTGTCCTCTCAAACCTTCATTGGTAACGACGGCGCGCTCAGCCCCAGATGTTGAGAAATGTGAATCGCAACCGATCGCAGACAATAGTTTCTCACGACCCCGATATCCTAGTTAGTCGTCCGGCCTCATTGCGCCGTTTCTGAAGATGCGACGACGATCTCTTCATGTACAAGAGGCTTACCCTCCTTTCCCTCAAGTCTCGTTCTTCCTTAATGGCTACCCTTTAATCTTCCTAAACACGAGCTCACATGGCCCTGTCTTCGTCGGAATGTAATTCCGGCTCTCCTCCTCCACCCTGCGTCCCGTCTCGCGGGGCGCGAACTTAGACGAGAAAGACCGCACTGCGTGCGCGAAGAGGAGACGCGGTTCCAGCAGTGCGAGTCGTTGGCTTGCGCAATTCCAGACCTGGGGGAACAAAGATCTCAGCTTTTGCTATTGCTGGTGTAGGGACGGAAGTTGGGTTTCTGTTAATGAATTGTTCTTTTTCTGGTCATCCTCAAACTCATGTCGATATCCTAAAATTCTGTGAAGCACTCGATCGAAGTGTAGAGTTCTAGACCACAATGGTTTGATATAGCTAATTTTGTTCGATGATTAATCGTTGGTTTCGACAAACTGTACTTCACCTCCGAGAGGTGATTTGGTAGAAAACCAACCATTATGCTCTCCTTCTCAAATGCTCCGACCTTGAGCCTCGGCTTGCAGATATCGGGCCAGAGACTTTCGCCTACGATGATATCCATAAGCATGGACTTCATCACAGACCTTCCCCCTAGCATAGAACCGGGCTAGGACCGCGCATCTGATTCCATACTAGTGATCGTGGACAGATACACTAAAGCGGTGAAATATATCCCGTGTAGGAAAACCATTAACGCACCAGAGCTAGCAAGAGTCTTCTTTAAACACTAGGTCAAAGATCAAGGCATCCCCCGCGACATAGTGTTAGACCGGGGAAGCGTATTCACTAGCAAGTTCTGGTCTGCATTCTGTTTCTACCTCAAAGTCCGGAGAAAGCTCTCAACGGCCTTCCACCCCTAGACTGACGGGCAAACAGAACGCTAGAACTAGGGCATCGAGGGATTCTTACGAATCTACTGCAACCCGCACTAGGACGACTGGGCCGGACTACTGCACTTTGCAGAATTCGCGTATAACAATTCCTACCATGAATCTATTAAGATGTCCCCCAACTAGGCCCGCTACGGCATGAATCTAGAAACCCGCTAGGGAATCGAGGACGATCCCCTAAGAGGGGAGATACCGGCTGCCAAAGATAGAGCTGAACAAATCATCCACCTAAGAAAAGAGCTGGAAGAGAACTAGACCTAGACAAAAACCATGCAAGCAAAGTACTATAATAAAAGACACCTACCAAACTAGTATGCTACTAGAGAAATGGTGTGGCTGTCAGCAAAGAACATCAGAACCACCTACTGCGGCTATGGGAATACTTCTTCTCTCATCGGATGTTGAGTAAGCTGCGATTGTACCGACTCGATTATCATATTTCCTGTCATCGCGGCAGCCCGGAGATTCTACCGTTTTAGAGCCGTTGATTCCGAGGACAGACTTTCTAAGGACATACATCACATTCTGTGAGCCTCGAAAACTACAGGATTGTTCAATATGCTCTCGGAGGCAGATCAGTTTCTCGTGTTCTTTGATCTCAAAAGTTATAACAGCCTTGTCTTTTGCATATCTTGCATCCATCAAGGTGTTTCGCTTTGAACTCCTCGGCTCCACTCCGCCAAGACCAACTTTAAAGCCTCGGCCAGATTCCACTTTGGGACGATCCTACCGGCTTCCCCAAGTTATCACCCCACATTTCTCGTACAAGGTCTTTCAATAATCCATCGTAGATTGAGCTATAAGAACTTTGGTTTGCGATTGCTCGCTTTCCTTCATGTTGCAGTTCGATTTCTTTTCCTTTATACTTGTTCTGTTGATGTAGCGATTCAGCGATTTCATGAGCTATGACGCGTATTATTTCTGCAGAGGAATTGTCCAAACATAACCGCAGAGAAGATCTCTGGCTTGCGGTTGGCGATGTTGTTTATGACATGACAGAATTCGCTCCTACGCATCCAGGAGGATTTGATAGTAGGTTCCCTCACTCTTGCCGCTTTAAATCCCGAGATTCGTTCTCTAGTCTCACCCACCATCTTTCCTATGGAGAGCCCAGCGGCTGATGCTCTATCCAGTAATCCTCAAAAACGCTGGCCGTGACGCAACCGGAGTGTACTCCTCCGTACACTCTGCGTATCTTCTCCAACACCAGCTCGACTCCTCCAAAACAATCGGCAAGCTCGACCCCAATACCATCCCTTCGTTCTGGTCCGCAAAGTCCACAACACCGTCGGCTGTGGACGATTTAGGGGAGGCGCATCCTCATGCGAGGTGGAGGGCGAAGGCGAGGATTTGACAGGAGTGTAAGATATCGATATACTCGGATACTATAAAGAATTGGGATATATAGGGATGGATGATGGGTATCACGGCGAACAATTGGATGTTTTTCATCATGATCCGCAGTATGTTTTCTTTTGAGGACCACATAGATGATGTTCTGGGCGCAGCCTATTGCCAGAGGTGGTGTCTCGTCGAAGTCTACTTAGTTTTGCCGAGGGTGTACATAGTCTTCTATGTCAATGGAAACGGGTCTCCGCTAATTTTATCAGGAATAGAGGACCATTGCGAACGGATCTTATATATATCATATGGCTACGCCCTGTGCCTTCCCCACAGATTTATAGTCCTCTCACAAAAGAGCCTGCAATCCTCCGACACTGAAAGCCGAAAATCGAAAACCCTCAAAGGTAAGCTTTCCTTTATAGTTAATCGATCGAGAACCACCGTCGATTTCCAGCATCGACGTCCAATCAGCTCGATCTGCACAAGCATATAGGATAAATTATTATTCATACTAGCAGCTTCTTTTTGGGTAGAAGATATCCTTAACCATACCGTTCCATAGCGTTGTTCCCTGTTCCATCCAGTTTTCCTTGATCCAAAGCACTACAAATACATCCCATCATTTTCATCAATACTCTGCTGAACTCTCCTCCTCACCTCCTCCTCTGATAATACTTCTCCTTGAGCGCTCGATCCATTTGTCGTTCCTCCATTTGCAGCGTGTCCATTCGTAGGGCCTCCAATTGTAGCACCACCATTTGTAGCACTTCCATTTGTAGCACCTCCATTTGTAGCACCTCCATGCCCGTTTGAAGCGCCTCGATTTGCACCGCCTCCATGTGTGGCTCCTCCATTCGCAGGAGGTGTAATCGCAGCACCTGCATTTGAAGATTCTCCACTAATAGTAGAGCTTTGCACGCTATTGGTGTTGTCATAGACCATCACTCTCTCGCCGCTGCTGGTGTGGGCAAAGGCCCTCACTGCCGCACCGCTCGTGGTGTTGTCGACGATCCTCGCTCTCCCACCCGTACTAGTGTTGTCGAAGATCACTCTCTCACCCGTACTAGTGTTGTCGTAGACCACTCTCCCACCAATGATGCGTCCACTTCGGAAAGTCCCATCTAGCCACTCTGGAAGAGTGGGAGGCCGTGGCTCTTCCAACGGCTCTGTGCTTCCTCTCCGATACCTCGCATTCTCAGCCTCCACAATCCCCAAATCGCGCTCCTCCGACGTCGTCATATGTCTTTCAGTCTCGGGAGACACCGCAGTATCTGCCACTTCTGGTTCGCCCTGGTCAATATCGTCACGTCCAAGAAGCTCTCCCCACCCAACTCCCCTCCTCTCGGCCTCCTCCCTCAATAGCCGTAATCGCTCTCTCATTTGTGCCATCACGCCCAGATTCTCCTCTATCGCATCTATACAGACTTGATCAGGTTGTTCCGCAGAGCCTGCAGGCGGACGAGCGAAGGGCTCAAGCTGCGCATTAGAGTATTCGAGGTGCGCGAGGGAGTTGCGTATTTCGGCTGCTTTGAGATGCAGTGCTGATAGTGGAAGAGCTTCGAGAGCTTCAGCGAAAGCAGCTGAGGATATGGGAGCCGCTTCGGACGACATCGTGGCAAAAAGTATCTATCCAAAAGTTGTAGAGACCAGAGCTGAGGATGCGGGGTGTGGCAAGAGATGGATGGAGTAAGTGGTTGACCGCGAAGGTCGTAGTGGACTTGAAATACAAGCTCGCTGATATGATCAAGTATGCTAGCGTGGTGATATGATGAGCTTCGGGAGATGATATCTTTGTTGTAAAGCAAAGCTATGCTGTCGAGCAAATAGTTTGGCCGCAGTTGGGGTTCGTTCCTGACCTGGGATGTTGATGTTCCTGAAGCTCGGATCGCTAAGTAGGAGCTATGTCCCTTGCTAAACGCTCTTACCCCGCCACAAAGTCTGCTAAGAACCTTATAATCACTCTAACAACTAAAAATTGTACATAAGCAGTTATATGCCTTCGACTACTGCCTTTCTAACCTTCCTTTAAAGCAGGGAATCGTATCATTCCATTGCATTAGCACGCGAAAATTGAACAGTGACGCAGATCGAAGTTGCCTTCAAACAGAATTCGGTATCTTTAGCCCCTCTTTTACCAGGCATTCCAAGGGCTTTTAGAGATGCCAATATATGATTTCATCGTTAACTCTCCTCTCTCGGTGCGTTCAGCCCAGTTGCACTATTTGCCCTCTCCCTCACCAAACCTGTCCCCACTGTTGATCCTCTCCTCCTCAGGCTCCCTGCCTTCCTTCTCCTCACAAACTGATACCCCCGATCCAGCTCACTCTCTAGTGCGCAACGCACTTTCAAGGCCCCAACAGCTGGCCAGACACTCTTCTCACCTCGTCGAGTCCAATATTCCAACCCCTCTCTTGTAGGTATATCCAACAACCTTGTGAAATCAGATGTTGAAAGTTCTGGCACCAGAGTAACAGATGCCCCTGGTACTGTCTCGTCGACAAGAAATCTCCGAATAGAACTTGGCAGGAGACTCAGCGAATCAAGTTGTGAAAGCCGATGATGAATTTCCATCGCCATCAACCTCAACAAATGGCTGGTAAAGTTTGTCCTCCCTCGTCGCGCATAACTCCCACTAGGCCCATGCATGTCACTCTGCAAAAAAGGAACCAGATATGGTCTCGCCTGACTCACAATAAAGTGATTCACATTGAAAAGTTCTGCAACCCTTGTTAGAGGCGAGTCTCTTTCCGAATAGCTCGCCTGTGTCCATGGCCTGAATGTCGCAGATTCGGATGGGAACCAAGGCGAGATGGACCCATCGAGGGATTTTGCGAGGAGGGGTGTTGATCGGCCATATAATGTTTGATTTGACGCATTAGAAGCAAGAGCAGCGGACCAGATCAGTACATTTGGTGCTGTTAGGTAGTTGAGAAGGTTTGGAACGGCAGAACGAGAGGTTGTGGCAACGGTGATGTTGAGAACACGCTTGGTGCGGTTGTAAGCCTCCTCGAATGTCAAATCTCCTACGTTTGTCCGAACGCATTCTTCGAGGACAGAGATATCCAAGAAATAGCCTTCTCGGAAGAAGCGTTGAACTCGTCGACTGAGGGTTGCCCACCTCCCAGCGTCTTTCGGGGGCTGCTTTCCACTGCTCCCACCAGCAAAAGCTGTCAAATCAATCCCATCTCCATTCAAGAACTCCAGCAGCTCATCCTCGGTGTGGATTCCCACCAGAGCCGCAATCAAAGCTCCTGTTGCTGTTCCCGTTATGATTCGTGGGAGCAGTCCCCTCAAATGCAACGCTTTCACAACACCCAAGTGGCAAAGTCCAAATATCGCTCCTCCTTGCAACACCAGCGTGCTTCTTCCAAATGCCTGTCTCGTATCATGCAATAAATCCAATTTGGCCTGACTTCCAAACCCAGGAACACCATTTCCATCGGGTCCTGGAGTAGTGGGTAAAGCCGCGACGTAGGAGATTGCAAAGGCTACTTGTGTGATATAGTCCTCGATTAGGAGTTTCGTGCCTGCGAAAGCACGATTGAAGAGGCGAGGGGCGGTTATATTGCCCAGGTTGCGGACGAGGCCTGAACGCAAAATGTTGACGAGGGAGAGGATGTCGTTTTCTTCTCGTGCGATGATTATTGATTGGAGGCGCTCGTGAATGAGGCGGTAGTCGTAGTATTTAGACGTCGGATTCTGTCGCCTGGGAATGTCAGCTTCTTGCTGATAGAGAAATATAAAGAAGAAATATACCACAAGTCGTTTCCAAGCAAGACGTCGAGCTGGAACGCCGCCTCTTCCCACTCCTCATATGTATGAGCATTCTGCAGGATGTCGAGCCAAATAGCCGTTGGCCTTTTCCATGTCAACCAACTCACAAACCTCTGCCTTCGTCAGTTTACCCATTTCCATCAATTGAATTGAATGGCTTACTCTCTGCCAGAAAAGCAACACCTTCACCACCATTGCCCATATCGCCGTCAGGATATTCGCCATCTTGCCTTGAGCAGCGCTCAGGCTTCGTTTATTGTCTGATCATTAATTGCTGGGACTCAAGCAAACAGCTGAGTGTTACAAGAGCGAAAGCAGAATCGAATGTGAAGCAGAAGAGCATGAGCTCTGTCTGAACGAATGCTTAAGCCTTGATGGTTGGCATGTGAAGGGCAACCGGCATTCCCCGCAAATTGCTTGATTACGTAGCTCCAAGACCCTGAACAATTTTTTGATACAGTACATCCACGGCCTGGGAAAGTTTCAACTTGTCCACAACGTGAAGAGTCAATTGACCACTATCTTGCATCAAGACTTCTAGAGGCTATATTAAATATGCGTCCAGCTATAAGGCTACTTCAAGCTTGTCGCATCACCTTCTTCACCAGAGATGGATGCCAACTCTGCACCAACGCCAAAGAGACTCTCTCGAATGTCTGGGATGTTCGTCAATTTGTGTACAAAGAGATCAATGTGATGAAACCAGATCAAACAATGTGGAGGAACCTATATGAATTCGATACTCCGGTGGTTAGTACTTCAAGTTGAGGTAAAGCACCAGCTGACAATGAGCAGATCCACATCGCCAAGGCTGCCGCTCCAGAAGAAGATCCAGAACTGTCAGGCAAAGCAAAGAAGCTTATGCATAGGTTCACAGCAGAAGAAATTCAGAAGAAAATGGACGAAGCAGAGGAGGCTTCCTAATGATTCTTGGCCTGACTCTATGTGGTTGTGGTCTATTTTCCATATGGCCCTGTAACTTTCTGAGCTGAGCCCTCTCCTTTCGCTTTGGCAACCTCTCCGCTCAGAAATGTTGCTAGAGCGACCATGTCTGCGGACACGTTAACCATGTCAAATCCCATCTCAGCGACAACCTTCGCTTGGTCTCCATATGGGGTGTAAATCCCGGACTTCTTTCCTGCCTTCTTCGCGGCTACCAACACCTTCCCAATCGCTGCCAGCAGCTCAGGATGCATCTGAGGACCAGTAACTGGATGGCCGATAGCGTTTCCGAGGTCGAAAGGGCCTACGAAGAGGACATCCACACCAGGTACAGCAGCAATGGCGTCCACATTTGCAAGGGCATCAACCGTCTCAATCTGGACAATTGTGAGAAGGGCGGAGTTGGCCTGGACAAGATACTCCCCAGCGGTTAGGACAGAGGAGAAAACTCCTTGGGAGAATGGAGAGCCGAAGCCTCGTTGGCCTTGGGGAGGGAATTTGGCTGCTTTAACGACATTTTCCGCATCTTTGACGGTGTTCAGGAGAGGAACGAGGATGCCATGGGCGCCGCAGTCAAGTGCACCTGTGATTTTGAGTAAAGTACCATAGTTTAAAAGGTGGACTCACGCTTTATGAGCCAACCCTGATTGTCTGGGATTCGGACAATAGGACTCACTCCACAAGCTGCAATTGCAGAGACAGCTTCGTGCATGGCAGCATCTAGAGAATATCAGCGCTGAGTATGAATGACACCTCTGAATATGAAGACAGCTGTGTCTGTGAAATAAATATATACATACCATCAATATTCCCATGCTCGCAATCAACAAGTACCCAGTCAACCCCGCTTCTTGCCAATGCTCTCGAGACATTACTCCCTGGAAGAGTCTGCCAGTGTCCCCAGGACTTCTCTCCACTTTCCAAGACTTTCTTCAGTCTATTTGCCTGTTCCATTGCCATGACTCTCTTGGCTTGATCTCTTGCTGTAATGTGGTACTCTTGGATGGATCTTTGAACCAAAGATAGTTGAAGAGATGGTATTTATATTCAAAAGCGCAGTAGTCCTATGATTCCTAACCAATACCAAATCCATAAGCTTGTAGAAAACATATAGAATGAGATAACAGATGTAAATCTTACATGTTGTCGCAATCGCGTAAGTACCTTGATGACTATAGATTACCCCGCATGTCCCCACAATTAGTGGAATTGAGGATTGAACCAGCCATTATGTATACACACATTTGATTTACATTAATTCATTTATATGGATTCTAAAGCTACATGCCTAAGACTTAAATATATAATAATATTAAAGGGGAAGATCCTCTGTTAATATAGTGTTTAAAAGGCGGGTTGATTGAATTCCAGTGGCTCTTCAAATATTTATAAAACCCATCTCACATGAATTCTCCTTGTGTATTTAAGAATAATGTATTTTAGTTTTAGACATGAATGAATTCATGAATTTTCTACAGACTACAACACCAGTAGGCGAGTGTTTGAATTAGAGCATTATTACTGCAAAGATTATATAACTTCCCATATCTCTGTCACAATCCCCTTCCCACAAGCTGCGTATGCCTGTAAAGTAGGAGATATTTGATTTGATTGCCTACTAGATAAATGACAGGCACTGCAGTAAAAAAGCAAAAGCTCAAGCATTGCCATGGTTTCTAGGAATCAGGGGTAGTTTGCCTAAGAAGACGAGCGAGAGAAAGCAAGCAGAGCATTCCATATAAGAGGCCTTGATCAGCAGAAAGCTGGAGATGGCAACTATAAAGCAGTATATATAGAATTCAAAACTCGCAATAGTTAGAGAGACCAGGAAGAATGGGGCCTCAGGATCGGCTGCTGCCACCGGAGTCCTCTTGCTGCTAAAGCAACCGCTTACACGTCAAGATGTGAACTCTGAAAAGCTACCTTTTGTTTATTTTATTTTTCCCCAACCGTAACCTTCTTTCTTTCAACATCTCACAAAGCTCCACTCAACATCACAACAACCATGTTCCGCGAGCTCAAGGACAAGATTGAGAGTGGCCTGACCAGCTTGAACCAGTTCAAGTATAGCGGAGGCAAGAAGAGTAAGTTCGGCCTTTCAGATTGGAGATGGATACTCATCGTCACCTGCAGATGCCACCCTCGAGCGTCCCGGGTCCCCCACCCTCCTCCTCAAGATTGCCACCGACCTTTGCCCGCGGAAGAACGGTAAGTGTCCCCATTGGCCATTCCACGATAATCTGCGCTGATCTGACTGTATATAGGCGTCCCTTTCGCCCTCGTCCAGGGACAACTATCATTAATAAATCCGAAGGACGCCGATCCGAGTATGTTACCAGACTTGAAAATGTAGAGAAATTCCGCTGACCTTGCATATAGCCTCGGAGATCCATCTGCCAGACTCGCTGGAGAGAAGGCTTACGCCTTCTCAATGTGAGGCTGCAGACTGGCACGAGAAGGAGGCTCGCCGCGCCAATGAGACCATCCGGAACCTCGTCGCCGCCTACACCAAGGAGTTGGATCCCGAGAAGCGGGAGGACATGAATTGGATCTTGAACTTGGTCGCCGAATCTGAGCTGGGCCTGCGCCAGATGAGAAGCCGGGCGGAGTTGATGAAGGAGGAGGTACAGGAGAGTGCCGAAGCCAGAGACGTCCGTGTCCTGGTCAACCATAATGCGATGCTGATACAATATCACATCGACTGCCTCGCCGCTTGGAAGGAATTTGCGGCCGAGAAGATCAGGAAGATGGATTCCAGCGCCAGAATGGCCGAACGGATTGACTCCTTCGGCAAGATTGGCAGGAAGATGACGGGGCTGGGAAAGGGAAAGGGAAAGAAAAACTGAATGTAGGAGTACTGTATTCAATAATTGTATAATAGCAATGCGAACCCGATGAATGGACATCAAAAGGGTTTCCTCAAATATGGCGTGAATGAAATGCTATGAAGGATGCCTATGATATAACAAATGACAGCGTGAACGTCAAATTAAGATGTTTTGGTGAAAATGATCACCATCGGTGCACGCATTAAACATAAACATTGTACCAGTTAACGTCGCCTGGTTTCTGCACTTGCAATTCTACCTCAACTCAGTTTCACCTTTCCCACTTGGAGAAGTCAATGCTTGGATCCGGTTAAACAATGCTTTGTTCATGCTAAAATGCTGTGTTATGGCCACCCTGCTGACATCTTCTCAATAGCTTCAGTTTCGCTCACAACGTCTGCGTATTTTGCATCCAGGTCAAACAGATTTGAATCATGAATCGCTGGTGTCCTGTCTCCGCATGCTACTCCCACAACCTATCAAAGGTTAGCCCTGTCCATATCTTTCTTCATTTCATCTATTGACTGCATCTTACCATAGGCCTGAAACCATTCTGCATGGCATCCAAAGCACTTGCCCTTACGCATCCACTCGTACTCACACCTCCAATGACAACCGTATCAACTCCAGAGCTCGCTCGCAAGACTTGTTCCAAAGAATGCCGATGCAAACTGCTTCGCCACAACCTGTTCTCCCTTCTCCGGTTCAAGTCCTTCTACCCAACCATCATCCAATCCTCTCTCATCACCCTCTTGGAAGCACGTCAAAGCCTTTGCTTTCTGATAGAAGAGGCCAGCATCAGACATGTCGGGCGAGATATAAGAAACCTTTGCCCAGATGATTGGAACTTTAGCAGCGCGGGCCCCCAGCTACGAGACGGCCGATACATGCTGGTGCTGCTGCTACCGCAGGATTAGAGGACGTGTTGAGAGGACGTGTTGTAATTGATGTATGCAAGGCATACTGGGACGCCTTCTCACCTCTCAACACGTCCTCTCAACAAAGCAGAGCAGGCTTCTTTCCCCATCCCATACGGTTGGAGAAGCCAGAGGCTGTATAGGAGGCCGCTGCTGCGTTACTCACTGGTGCTGACATCGTGAGTGGAGTTTATGACAACGGAGCGTAACAGATGAAGACGAATACGAAGAAGATTCAGAACAATAAAGAAAACAAGAGCAAATACAGTCATGATCGATAAGAGAAGGGTAGTAAAACGTCATGAGGGACATATGCGGGGTTGAATCTTATCCCGACGTTATATCGGACGTCCGATCCGACGAGATTCCAATGAGAAGCCCATGACTATGGCAAAGAAATCAGAAATTGCATTCTTCTGATTATATAGGTATATCATGTCCACTGCACGTTGTTGGTGGGAGGAAGAATGCCGTGGTGACTGTGGCCTAGCACATATTGTCGTCGTCGGCTCTTCACGCTTGGCATCGGTCTGGCCACGTGCAACAGTGCATGTCTGGTCACAATTCGAATTTCATGTTGAAATAGCACATTAGAAGGTTTTTATCCAGGATGAGCTTTCTCCTCTCTCATTTCCCAATGCTGATTCTGAGCGATTGAATCGCACGAATTTATTTCTGTTTAAATCATGTGGTACTCACACATTTCTTGGCACACAATGTCGCTCACTTCTCGTCTTCCTGCGAACAAAACCTTGACCAAACCTTTCCAATTCTTCCTGCATAATCCGTATCTGTACGCATGGATTTCTCGGTTGGTCTCAGACCTTGCTCAAACTATAACTGTTTTGCTGACGAGTTTGGGATTGGACTGACATTACCTACAATATACGTATATTGAAGTGGCTATTTTCGACAGGGCGGGGTCAATGCCACGATGTGTGACGGGCTCCAATGGGCAAGGTACATAATATCCCACCTTGGCAACCAACATATGTACCTATGCACTACATAGGTATCGTTCCCCTATGCTGGACTCACGATATCGACTCCGAGCTTCATGTCGGTCGTGGAAGAGATGGTCTCACCATTTTACGATCTCAAATGGCTTCAGTGCGTGCGGGGCAGTCTTTGGATGTAGTTCAAGTTGACTATGAAGTTCTGAACAGCTTCACAAGCACGATCGAAAGCTCCACGAAATGATGACGCTCGTATCGGGCATAGAAGACCAGAAAGTCTAGCTTTACGCGTCAAGGAAAGTCCTTCCTTCAATATCTAAGCTGCTAATTGTGAAGCAGCTTCCAAGACACTTATTTTCTTTACGAAAGCCATAGTTGCGATCAGATAGTCACCATACGTAGTTCGGAAAACAATGAAAGAGCTTCCAGTTTCCGACTCAAGGTCCGGATTACTCCAAATAGACTTTCCACCGTCGTTGTGGAATATGACATTGACAAGATACACGCCCAACGTTTCAAACAGCAACAACTGCATCAATGCGGCGTCAAGCCTTCGACGGAGGCTTCGAAGTCCATTTTGTATTCATAATGGATTTCCCTCTTCTACTCACGTGTCGAAGCGCGGAATCACCGAATCCCCATATCCAATATGGCATGGGGCACTACGCATTGATTGCGGGGTCGGACAATGAGTTGGAACCGTCCCCACTGTGCGCATTCCATCAGGCCAACATGTCATTCATTCATTTCCCTGAATGCTCACTGTGACGTCCAACTACCGACGTGTCAAAGTTGACGGTTCGACTGAAACGAAGCCATACGATCGATCAAAGATCTCTTGCGAAGTTACACACTGGAGCTATTCTTTGAGAATTCAGCGTCAGACGACTTGATTTTATCCGGTTGGGCTAGTTAAATTCCAGGTATTTGACCTCATTCGATTATGATTTTGGATAATCTGACCCTTGATATCGCATGGCAGTTGCAAGGAATATGGTCTGGGTCCAATTCTTCATTTGCTATTGTCTTATTCCCGGATTTGCCCCCCTCTCTCAGGCTCTCAGCCAGACTGGGTACCTATGTGAAGCCTCAAGTTACCTATTCCTAACAGAGTAGGCTTCACATAAATCCCTACCAATTTGCAGTACCATGCCACGAGTTTGGACGATGTCTTGTAACTTTCCTTCTCCTCTGTGGAGAACCTGGAGTGGTACGATCAAAACGTACGAAGTACTGTACCAAGAGTACCACCACTGCTAAATAACCCAGATATATGTACATACGACAATACGATGGGCAGATACCAAATGGGATACTAAATCATACTAAATCATCAATGCGCGCTGGTCATCATTGAAACTGTACCATTTTCTCACCTGTCAAACGCAATCATGAGAGTGCAATGTCTATGAGTTTTGGCAGAGTTACCACAGTCAGCCATCTTTCTGGCCAACCAATGCCTCAGTGCAGGGTACAGCCATCAAACAACTGTACAGACGAGCGGAGGTGGGACGTCCGCTCGGACGTTCAATAATGCATGTCCATGAAAAATGCAAGCCTTTCCTTCATCACCACACCTGACAAGGGAGCTGTCATCATGGGGAATTGGGGGTTGAAAACCTGGGGAAAGTCAGCCTATAGTAAACATGGTTACATTGCTCAAATCGCGGCCGGCCCGTCAACTCCAGTATTAAGGGTTGACAAGGCCATCCTTGTCATGGACCGTTGGAGTTGGGATGCTGTGACCTATGTCTGCACTGAGGTAGGTACATCCTTCTCCAGGAGAAGTTTTACATATACATATATGATCTTTAGCACGCCGTCTCCATAATTTTGAAATCTTCCTCCTCTCCTCTGGATCTCAACACCAGATAGGAGCGAATATATGTAACTTGGTATCACTTTCAGTCCTGTCAAGATGGTGGTCGACTATCGGGACAACTATGAGAGGGGCAAATACGATAAGAACGCCATTGAATTAACCAGTGCTAACGGTGACCATGTAAGTTTCGAAAACCTTCAACCTCAACTTCCACCTTCTAACTCTTCATAAGGATAATGACGATCTCAAGGTTCCGGTTGAGGAGAAGGTCATCGACGGAAATGAAGCATTCAACCAAGCCGTCATCCTCGAACCTCCGCGCGCCTGGTCCCGCGTCTCAATCGTTCTCTATTTATGCTGCCTTCTCGGCTTTCTGTGCTCAACCATGAATGGTTATGACGGCTCCCTTTTTAATGCCCTCAGTATCAATCACCAATTCCTCGACTTCTTCCATGGAAGCGACACAGGGCCATGGCAAGCGAGAGTCTCTGCAATGTATCAAGTCGGTGGTGTTGTGGCGCTGCCATTCGTCGGTCCTGCCCTGGATAACTATGGGCGCAGATGGGGAATGTTCTTCGGTGCCATCACTGTTGTCATCGGCACAATCATCCAAGGATTAACGGAGAAGAATGGTAGCATTGCTCAGTTCATGGTTGGACGTGTTCTCCTCGGTTTCGGTGTCACCATTGCGTCTTCTGCTGGTCCCATGTACGTTGTTGAGGTGTCTCATCCAGCCCATCGCGGTGTTGTGACTGCTCTATACAACACATTTTGGTAAGTTTCCTATAAATCATCCCTGTGTTGTATGCTCATTCCCTCCCAGGTTCACCGGCGCCATTGTTGCAAGCGGAGCTGCCCGGGGCGCAGATGATCTCATCGGCACTCGTTCTTGGACCATTCCCGTCTGGCTACAACTCCTCTTCTCTAGCTTCATCGTGGTCATGGTCTTCTTCCTCCCCGAATCCCCACGCTGGCTTTACGTGAACAACAAATTCACCGAGGCAAAAGCGATGCTGACCAAGTACCACGGCGAAGGCAATCCGGACAGCATCTGGGTGACCTTGCAGCTGCGCGAGTACGAGGAGTTCCTTGAGATGGATGGCTCCGACAAGCGCTGGTGGGACTATCGCGCACTGTTCCGCAACCGCGCTTCTCGCTATCGCCTCTACTGCAACATCATGGTCTCCATCTTCGGCCAATGGGCTGGCAACGCAGTGCTCTCGTACTTCCAGTCTGCCGTCCTCCGCACCGCAGGCATCACCGAAACCATCCCGAAAGCGAACCTCAACCTGGCCAACAACTTCCAGCAGTTTTTCTTCGCCATCGTCGGTGCCGCGCTCGTTGACCGCGTCGGTCGTCGCCCGCTTCTCCTCTTCTCGAACGCCGCATGCTGTCTCGTCTGGCTCGGGATGTGCGTGTCCTCCGGCATCTTCGCCGACTCAGGCGAGACCAACAAGGCCGCCGGGGATGTGACGATCTTCTTCATCTTCCTCTTCGGCACGGTCTACTCCATTGGATTCACACCTCTTCAAGCCCTATTTCCCGTCGAAGTGCTCTCGTTCGAGATGCGCGCCAAGGGCATGGCCTTCTCGGGCCTCGCTGTCAACATCGCGGGTCTCCTGAACCAGTTCGCGTGGCCCATCGCGCTCCAGAATATCGGGTGGAAGACGTACATTGTGTTCTGCATTTGGTGCGGCGTTCAGACCGCAATCATCTACTTCTTCATCCCCGAGACAAAGAACCGCACGCTGGAGGAGCTAGACGAGATCTTCGATTCCCCGACGCCTGTCAAGACGAGTATTCAGAAGAAGAAAGTGGCGCTGGCGGCGAATGGGGAGATTGTCAATATCGAGCATGTCTAGGCTCGCTTTCTTGATTTAGTTTTCTATGTAGTTATGATATTATACCACATTTGTCGCACCGGTGGATGTAATGGGCACATCTTATCTTATTGTAAGCTTCAAAGCCGTGAACGCAGGCCTGGTCGCTGCGACGGGCCCTGAATACGACTGCTAGCAATTCTTCCAATCCCGAAGCATTCCAATCCATCTGCGAGTGATGAGTCCTGAGGTGGCCTTTTCTCCGTCCTCTTTCTGAATTCACAAGTTTGGGCGCACGAAGCAACGCCATCTCCTGATTTCCGCGCCCACAACAGCCCATTATCAGCGTAAGCTCTCCTAAAGCTGTTTTCCGCGCTCTCAGATGTCTCGCTGCTGTCGCCTTTGGACCCATCACCTCACAGACTCTCTTTTTCGATGCTATGTACCTTTAGCTTAGCAAGGTCCACTGTGCACTCCGCTCTTCCCTGGTCACCGCCGTGCATAGGTACTCTCTTGTGCGCCTGCACCCCGCAGCACATCGCGAAAGCCGATCAGACCTAAGTACCTAGCGATGTGGAGTCTTGAAGAAAATCTCTCCGACACTCTATGTGCCGGTCTGCAACCAACGGCAAGTTGCAACATTGACAGCACCGCACAGACCGCTTGACTCGACCATCCAGGTGTTGCCAAGAGTGTGAATAATAATGATGCGCTGCCGTTTTGGGAGAGAGATGCAGATGTGGGATGGGATACATACGAAGTATTGTAATCTTTTGGTCTGCGTAATGGAGCCACACACAGACGGTGGAATAGATTGCTCTTCATATTATAGACCTAGGATGAGGGACCCAGCCTATGAGGCAAGGAGGACTGGAGGATTTGGGTATAATATTGGGTATATAATAATGCCGGGTATCTTATATAACAGCTTTTCTGACCTCTTTGCAACATTTCCACATGCGTTTGTGCGACTGAGTAGTCACTCCTGCTGACTACCGGTGTGCATGTCGAGCGGGAGAGCTCTGATATTATTCGCGGCGACTCGGGAGTGCAGAGTCACTTTCCGAGCGGACTCTCGCCAAGATCCTCAGCAATGCTCATCACGCATCAAAGCGCAGGGACAAGGTGCGAGGAGATTTTTGGGTAGAGGACGGTTGGGTCCGAAATGAGTCTGTGCGGAGGGACGGGGCGGTCCTTGAAAGCCAGTGTGGCATGAGGTGGATGAAGGATGAGGGATGACAGCCTGTCCTTGTCGCGGAGATGCTCGATCGGCGATTGTGGATTTGATGGCTTAAAAGGGAAGCTTTCCACTCGCAGTTTTGGAGGGCAGCGTGGAATTTCCGCTCTTGTGGTGTTGGGCTGGCCACGTGAAATAAGAGAGAGTGGTGTCGTGAATCAGCCAATCAGTCACGTGGGAGTATGCTTCCCCGTGATCTATGTTGATGCTTGAAAAACATGATTCGAAAAGCGAAGAAATGCAAAGAGTGAAAATGCAATACTCCAATATTCAAAGCAAGACATGATAATTCAAACAAGATATAATTTTGTATACGAGCAGATCCACGTGAGGCAATGCGAAAACGCCGATGACGATCACCTCGGCTGAATCTTAGACGCACCTGGGCGCCAAATGATGGATCCCTAAAGGAAAACCGAAATAGAAATGGGAAAGTTGAGAATTGCCTACAGACTACAACTACTCCACAAGATCTCCATCGACGGATTGCAGGAGTCCGATGAGCCAGCCAATGTTGGTAGATGGGATCACCGAATCTGACTGCGTTAGCCGCCATAGCGAACCTGGACAATGGCGCAACTGCAGCAGGAAAAACCGTACGATGCTGCTATTTTTCGAAATGCCATGCCAGAGGCTCGAGGACATGGCATGGTATGGTACCGTTGGTACGGACGCTGACGGCCGCTGTCTCCTGTCATCTCCTGCACGAAGACTAAAGACTGCACGAAGAAGAGTATAAGGCTGGGCCGATGCCCATGTCCAGATCCAGATCCAGATCTCAATAATTTAGATAATACACATACATACTTTTGCCATACTTTTGCCATTCTGTGTGAATTCTTACTTCCGTCTTTTCTTTCCGCGTATGTGCAAAATGGCGGAATAAGCTATGACAAAAACGCAACGTGTATCCTTTGCTGATTTTGCTGATTTTGCTGATTTTGCTGAATTAGCGAGCGTATGATTGGCTGGCTGCTTGGCCTGGCGGACAGAGCAGAGGGCGATAGCCGAGAATCGAGATGCATTTTCTGGCCAGGAAGATGCAATCGCATTTTGATGCGGGCATCGAGTCCGTCCTCCACGTCTCTTCCACCGTCGCTACTCCTCCACCAACTCGACCCTGCTGTATCTCCACCATCTCAACATCTCAACATCTCAATCACTGCAACAGCCAAAGAGACTACAATGACGCGATGATGATTGTTCCAAACACCACTCACTACGAAAACTCCGCCTGCAACCGTTGATCGGTCCCTCCAGGTCCTTCGAGCGACGAACCTAAGGCCCCGATGACATTGGGCTTCCTTCCATCATCAGTTCGACCTATTCGATCAATCTACTCCGATCGATAACATTTGAAGGCTAAGACCACTTGCTTGGGCGCGTGCGGATTGCGCAGTGACGTCTTGGCCGCTTATCTTACATCTCGAGCTCTAGATGCTTCGGAGATCCTCGAGTCCTTCAGCCGTTCTTACACTTCGGTCGATAAGCAGATATATCACCGGCAGAGAATCCACCGACTCTGTTGTTGTGATGATCTGGTATCTGCTGTCTCCGTTCAGAGGGTGAGTGGCTGGGAAGAGCGCGTCGGACATGGTAGTCTTCATGCTAACGTTCGCGCAGGACGACCGAACCGCCAACCCTACGTCCCTCCCATCCCCTCAGGCGTGGCTTTACGAGATATGGACGCGAGGCCTCTGGACATCCAGTTGTCACTCTTTTGATATCAGTAGCACTGGCTGCTTGCTTAATATACCCCTTTCCTTTCTTATACACGAACAACTTTGCCAATGGCGCCTCGAATTTGCCCCACCACGTCTGGACAGCTGCGCAGCCAGTCCAAGGAGATTCTGATGTTGTTCCGGATGTCATCATGCGATCAGTATGGGTTCACGGCAGCTATATGAAGGCGTTGGAACCAGAAGTTCTCCGAACCGGATTGGAGATTCAGGATGCGTTACTCGGACCGACCACCGATTTTGACCCCAGAATCTGTGCCGGCCTCTCAACACCTATCGATGAGAATACGTTGCTAAGCCGGGAAGTTCGAGACTCATTCCATGCAATCAATGGGCTCAATGAGCAGTCGTGGTTCTTTCAGTCTCCACTTCTTTACTGGCACTGCGATTCTAAAGCCATTGCTCAAGACGATGATTACCTCTCAACCGTCAACAAGTGCCCGCAACGCTCTACAACAGTCAATGTAACGCTTAGGCATTCGGTTGTATTCAGCGGCAAACGTTTCGAGGACAATCGTCTGGTGGCAGCTGATGCTCTGGTCATAACTTTGATTCATATGTCTGACTCTCCTGTTGGCCGGCAATGGCAAAGGCAGGCTGAAGAATTGGGTCGAAAATCGGACAGTCGATGGCGAATGTATCCTCGCGATGGCCGAGTGGAGAACAGTCAGCTCTACGAATTTAAGTTCCAGCCCCTGTCCTTCCAAGATGATCTATTCCTGGCTATCGCTTACACCATTACCGCGATCTACTTCCTGCTCAGCTTGACCAAACTGCGAGCTCTCAAGTCACGCTTTGGATTGACTATGACGGTGGTAACACAAATAGCCATTTCTATCATGGCTAGTTTCACCATTTGTGCCATTCTAAAGATCGACCTTTCAAAGATTCCTCGCGAGGCATATCCTTTTGTCGTACTTACGGTTGGATTGGAGAACATGTTCCGCCTCGTCAACGCCGTCATTGTTACTCCGTCAGAAAGTACAACCTCGTCGAGAATTGCTGAAGCTCTTGGCGCGACGGGGCATGTGGCACTGGCCGGCGTTAGTCAGAACCTTTTAATTCTCTGGGTCCTCTACAATCTGGTAGCACCAGGCGTAGCTGCTTTCTGCATTTTTGCAGCCATCGCACTCACTCTAGACTTTCTCCTCCTACTCACATTCTTTGTCGCCGTCCTCAGCGTCGATGTTCGCCGTACAGAGCTGAGTGATTCTCTGAATACCGCTACCCGAAAACGGCGCAAAGAAGGGCGCCGTGGATTCCATATAGACCGCAACAGTTGGGTGAGGGCTGTTCTCAGAGGCGAAACGCCAACCTCGACTCGTGTTGCGGGGACAATTGTCATGGTGGGTTTTATTCTGGTTTTGCAATGGCATTTCTTCGACGATGAAGATTCCCTCCAAACTTTATATCGACTATATCAGCTACTTCGGTTGCAGAAATTATCCTCATCTCCAGCCTCTCCGCTTTCCGTCGACATCAACCAGGCTAGGTCTCAAACGGCATGGCTTCGGATGCAAGACCATCAGACTGCCCGAGAGGTCATTCAAGTAATCAAGCCAAATGCGCACAGCTATATTGCTCGTGTATATGATCCCTTGATATTTGTGATGGAAGGCGCAAATCGGACACCGACTGGCGGTGGTGTACGAGTTTTCCTGCCTGCCGTCTATGACTTTGCAAAACATCAGTCAGCCACCGGCTTTATGTGCATTCTTTTCGCCGTCGCAGCCGTTTCATTATTCATGAACTATCTTCTCTGGAATGAAGACCTAAGTCAGACCGGTGACGGCAATCTTCACAAGGAAGATCCACTATTGGCTGTTGCCACACTGGCGCAAGGACATGCTCTTGATATTGCCATGCTCACGGCATCTCCTGATGGTGTTGTGGTCTCTGTTGGCCTAGACCGCCGAATCAAAATCTGGGATCTCAGGCAAGAGACCCGAACTCATTTCATCTCTAGCTGTAATCAAGGTGTCACTCCATTTCCAGTCCTTGCTATAGCTGTGGACGATCAGGCAGAATGGGTGGCTCTCCTATGTAGCAGTGGCCGGATCATGTTATGGAATATCAACGACAGGCAATGGGGACCCTCTGATGTTGTTGAAATCAAGGGTCGAACTCCTCTTTCATTCTTCTTCCGACCCACCAAATCCGAGGCAATCGCGCCACTAGTGTTGATCCGCACGAGTGGATTGTTGACCGAGATTGACTTTGTCATCGAAGGCGAGAATCATATGGTTCATCTTCAGCTATGCAAGAGTCCGCTCGTCTGTACCAAGCAGTTTATCGACAAATGTAAGTTGCCTCGAAATCCTCCCAATAGGAAGGAAGTGTCGAGAGGTCCATCAGAACCTAAGCTAATGTATCATAGTCACTGTTCCAAACGCAGAGCCTTCTCTACGCATCGTTACGGCTTCACGAAGAGGATGTGTTCATCTTGCAGTACAGCTACCTGACAGATGGCGATCTGATGATGTCCCGTTATTCGCTCCAGAAGATGATAAGGAAGTCAGATCCGTACTTCCATTACCAAGCATAGGTCTTTTCTTAGCTATTCGCGAGAACGCCGTAGACCTCGTCCATGTTAGGACCCATGGAATTCTCCACTCTTTCAAGGGGCTCAACATGAAGCTAAACACCCTTCAATGCTTCCATTCCGTTAAAAGAAAACCTCATTGCGGACTTGACGGCCTCGCATCCTTCTCACTAGCCTATACCGACCGAGACTCAGGGGATCTTGTCCTCCGAACTTACTTGCCAAAACAGGAAGGCGATCTCATCTGCATCGGCCCAAAGAAATGCTCCACGGATATGACGTGCAATTCCTGGACCGAGGCAAAACAGCATATCTACAGTGTCTCCAAACCTGGTCAGTGGCAATCGCTCCCGTCCGGCGCAATCGTCGGAGTTCGAAAACGTCAAGCTTCGAGTCCACCCTCCTGCGAATCCCTGAACAGCCACTCCAAGGCCGGCGCATCGAGTCTGCGTCGACGCGGCGGCGCCGCATCTCGCTCCACTCCGGCCCCGAAATCCGAAGACCGCGATATCTGGGAAGCATGGATGATATCTGCGAAAGGCGAGCGGCACACGATCCCGCTGTACTCCGAAGCGGAAACTCACCGGCTGGACCACCAGCTGTTCGTGACGAGCTGCGGGCCGATCACGCAGGTGGGGCGACGCAGCGTGGCGCTCGGCTTCGGCAACGTGATCAAAGTGATCACGGTTGGCAACGAGCGGTTCGACACGGGCGATGACAGCTCGGAAGATGTGACGCTGGCGATGGCTGGGAGGAGGAGGAAGCCGCTGGCGCCGAGGCCGGGGACGTCGGCGGGGTGCTGCGCCCCGGCGGTGGATGGAAGACGGAGTTCTTGTGTGTGATACCCTGTGATGAGCGTTTTTTTGCTATAGACTATGCCGAGGAGTTGAGGGAGGGATGGGCGGCCTGCGGATCGGTGCGACCTGGTAGGATTGGGCGTGTTTGGATTAGGATGGCGCTCGGGCCAAGGAAGAATCTGGAAGATTCGGGGATATGGGAGATCGATGGATAAGAGGGGTTATAACGGCTGGCTTTGACGACATATACATACATACATACATATATACCTATCACGACTTGGGTGTCTGGGGATAAAATGGCGGGAATTCATTTGGCATTATTGACTAGGGTCTAGCACCGGGGGAATCGAATATAATATATCAATGTGCATGACATAACATACCATCTATAACTCGTCTTAATGCGTCGGCATATGATGTGGGATTGGTGATATCAGTGCCGAGTTACGATGTGCGAGTGAACCCTGGTGATAAACTCCGAGACTAGTAAGTGTCAATTCACACATCATATACCATTTCTTGCGCGTCTCCTCCTCTGCAGGAGGACCACATTGAGCAATTCAAACTTGCCACTCAACCAAGCAATGGGCAAATATTCTTACGATACGCTACATCCTCCCCGTCCTCCCACGCACACCCCCCACTCCTCCACGCGTCGCACCCCCTCTCTCCCGAAACCGCCGCGACGTCCTGCGATCCCGCACCGGCATTGCCCTTCGGCTCGCAGCCCGGCGCCCAGTGCTTTGTTCATACCTCCAGAATTCGCTCGTGAATCCCCAGTCTCTCAATTCTCGTTGGCGGACGGTTAACTGGACATTCCTCTCTAATTATACTCTCTACAAACATCGAGTCGTGGAAGCCCTGCTTTATCACAGCTCCACACCACCTAAAGCCTCGCCTTAACCCTCACACCCCCCACCTTCCCCCTAAACCTCATCCCCATCCTCCCCTCCGTCACCCTATACGCATCCGGGAACCAGCCCTCCAAGCCCTCCCCTTCCCCATCCATGATCTCAACAAGCGCCTCCGCACACTTCCAACAGAGCACCATCCCATGCCCCTGAAACCCCGCCGACACAAACAAGCCCCTCTGCCGCGGGACCTCGCCCACAAATGGGAATCCATCGGGCGAATAGCCCATGATGCCCGTCCACTCCCTCCTCACCCTGCCCTCCTCATGATCCTCGCCCCAGCTGGATCCAAACGCGCGCTTAGCCGCGTCATACAGGTATCCTCCCACCTCGGCGTTCCTCCCCGAATCGTCCGTGGTGCCATACTCAGACACCCCCTCGCCGCTGGAATCCGCGAGCGTGAGCCCCCCACCGATCACGATGTCGCCTTCGGACCTACTCCCCGCAGGCCGCGTGATCATGTAATCGTACCCCTCGCGATATATAAACGAGTAAGTCTCCGGCAAGCCCCTCTGCGGCATCCCCGCCCCAGGCCGCTGCGCAGTGATCTGTCCCCTGAGCGGGACGATGCTGCCCTGGAACCCGCCCCACAGCGCCGCCGTATAGCCGTTCGTCGCGAGCACCACGCGGCGCGCCCGCACCGTCCCCCGCGGCGTGCTGACCACCCATGCCCCGTCGTCCGCCCTCGCGAGGCCGGTCGCCGGCGTGCGCGTCTGCAGGTTGAACGCCCGATGCTGGAGACACAGCGCGAGGACGCCGCAGGCGAATTTGTACGCGCTCAGACTTCCCGCGGGGTAGCTGATCGCGCCCACCACCTCTCCCTGCTCGCTCGCCCCTCCGTCCTTCCTCACCCACCCCCGGCCTTTCACGAGGAACTTCTCCCTCGCCTCCGCGGCGCTGTAGATCCTGTACCGCGCCACGCCCTCGAGGTCGTCAGGTAGGAGATCCCGCATCGTCTTGACGGCCACGATGCTCTCCGCCATGACGCGCGCGTCGAAGATCACATCGACCGTCTCGCACTCCAGGGCGTCGCAGTCGATGCCGTGGGCGCGGATGAAGGCGTGTTGGGACTGCATGCAGGAGTATTCCAAACGTGCGATCTTGAGGGCTTCGGCGCGGCCGAGGGCGGAGAGATTGGCGAGGAAGGGACGGTAGGAGGCGTGCTTGGTGTGGCCCCCTGTGGCGTTGTTAGTCCTCCCGTCGGACTGCGTACGGTGATATCTACGTCTGCATGCAGACGGAAGATCCGACAACGAAAGAGATGCAGGGGGGGAGGAAAGAGGGGATAGGTCTACCATTCCGCCCCGTGGCGCCGGAACACACCGTGCGTGCCTCTAACATCAGGATCGTCTCTGGATTCTGCTCGCGCTTCTTGGTGTTGGTGAGCAGTCCATGGGCTATGCTGGCGCCGGAGATCCCCGAGCCGATGATCACCGTGTCGACGGTGGCTGGGAGTGAGGATGTTGTCCTGTGCGTGGCCAGATGCGAGGGCGGGTCTTGCCAGTAGGAGGTCGTGGGGGAGGGGTGCGGGAGGATGACGGCGATTTGGGAGCGTGAGTACATGGTTATTCGTGAGGGGGGAAGAAGGAAGAGGGAAGAGGGGGGAGAGGTGCGTCTTGGGCTCTGGAGGGTCGAGGAGGCGAGTAGAAGGGATCGAGGCCGTGAGAGAGGGAGTTGAGGAGGTTAGGAGTGAAGAGAGAATGAGCAAGAGATGAAAGAGGAGGAGAAAAGGGAGGATTTGGGCTCGAGAAAAGAGAGCGCGAGGAGAAATAGAAGGAGAAGAGAAGACGGGATGGAAGAATAGATACGATACGTACATGGTATTTGAAGCTACGACGAAGGATGACCGTCTAGGTAGATAAGATAATAAGTAAGATAATAAGTAAGATACCTCAAGGTCGGACAATATTAATGCGGGGTCGGGGTCGGGGTCGTGCAGGGCTCGATATCGGCTCGAGCTGCCTCATCGGGTCGCTTCCCCCCATACTTCGACCCTCGATTCGCACCACTAACGCAGACGGTGCATTAAGATTCACTAGTGATACATGCAAGGTGAGATAGAAGCAAAAAGGAATATTTAGATGTCATGAATTCGTAGAGTATATCGTCACCTATATATATGGCAAACATCTCATGCAACATTGCAGGAAATACCCCCTCCTTCCCTCCGATATACAAAAATCCCAACCTGCACCAATTCTATGATATAGAGGAGTAAAACCCAAGGCCAGCCGACCACCACAGAAACCAGCAAGACTTGATATCAAACGAAACACCCCGCCAAGAACAGCCCCAAGCACGCACGCAATCATGCATCAGAAAATACGTAGATAGATCAGACACCCGGCAAGGCGCGACAATCTACCACCAGTCACCCTGGTTGTGCATGGCATCGGCGACCTTGACGAAGCCTGCGATGTTCGAGCCGCTGACGAGCGATGGGAACTCGCCCTCGGCGCTGGGCACGTACTCCTGGGCCGTGCGCAGTCCGTTATGGAAGACATCCTTCATGATGTCCTTGAGCTTGGCGTCGACCTCCTCGCTGGACCAGGTGATGCGCTGCGAGTTCTGCGCCATCTCGAGACCGGACACGGCGACACCACCGGCGTTGGCCGCCTTGCCGGGCGCGTACCAGATGGCCTCGGTCTTCTTCTCCTTGCGGTTGGCCTCGAACACGTCGATGGCATCCTGGGTGCAGCCCATGTTGGAACCCTCGGCGATGAAGCGCGCGCCGGAGGCGATCAGGGCCTCGGCCTCCTCCTTGGAGACCTCGTTCTGTGTGGCGCAGGGAAGAGCGATGTCGACCTTGACGTGGGTCCATGGGCGGGCACCCTCGATGTACCTGTACGAGGTGGTCTCGAAGGCAGACAGTGCTTGACGCTTGACCTTGAGGGCGGCGATCTTCTCGACATCCTCCTTCGTGAAATACTTGCCGGGCTCGGCGATCAGCGCACCGGTCGAGTCGGACAGGGAGACGACGGTGGCGCCGAGCTCAATAGCCTTGAGGGCGGCGTACTGGGCGACGTTTCCGGAGCCAGAGATGGCGACGGTCTTGCCCTTGAAGGAGCCCTGTCCAGCGAATGCGATCATGTGATCGACGTAATAGATGAGACCGTAGCCGGTGGCCTCTGGTCTGATGAGAGATCCACCCCAGCTTCCGCCCTTTCCGGTCAGGACTCCCTCCCACTTGTTGCGGTGTGCGCGGTAGGCACCGAAGAGCCATCCGATCTCGCGTCCGGAAACACCGATATCACCAGCTGGAATATCGGTGTAGGCACCGATGTGCTTGCTCAGCTCGCGCATGAAGGCGACGCAGAACTTGCGGATCTCATTGTCGGACTTTCCCTTTGGATCGAAATCGGCACCTCCCTTACCACCACCCATGTTGACTGAAGGCAAGTCAGCCAACTATTCTCAGACAGGCTTGCCGCGAGGACGCGGAATTCACGTGTGGGGATAACTTACGTCCAGTCAGAGCATTCTTGAAGATCTGCTCAAAACCCAAGAACTTGAGGACGGACAGGTTGACAGTTGGGTGGAATCTGAGACCTCCCTTGTATGGACCGAGGGCGGAGTTGAACTGGACACGGTAGCCGCGGTTGACCTGTGGCTGGAGGTTGTCATCCTCCCAGACGACGCGGAACTGGATGATGCGCTCTGGGATGGAGACGATGGCGAGGGCAGTCTTGTATTCTGGGTGCTTCTCGAAGAGGGAGGAGTGCTCGAGGGTCGAGGCCAGCTCTGCAGGTTCATATGTTAGTCAATTGATCTGGTAGTCCCCATGTGGGATAGAATTGGTTCAGAGGCGATGCGTGCACGCAGTGGGACAGGGCGTACCATTGTAAGCCTGCTCGAACTCTGGCTCAGGTGCGAGGTTGGACATTTTGGATGATGTGGAGGCTGGAAAGGCGAGATGAATGGATATGTGGTATGTCAAAGGTGATATGGGTATTCGCAGCAGTGGCTATGCAAATACAGAGGGAGATGAGGCTGGGAATTATGATTTTGGAGAATGGAAGCAGAAAGCGAATGAGAGAGGGAATGAGTGGGTGGGTTGTCTCTGTCTTTTTATCCTGCCTTCCTGTCTTTCTATGCTGTCGGCGACTCAGCGGGAGAGAAGAGCGCTAGGCGGCTCAATCGGGAAAGGCGGGCAGCGGAATCGTGGGTGGGAGAGGGAGAGGGAGATGAAAGGTGTGAAATGTGAGTGGGGGAGTTTTCGTCGAACAGCTCCGATGCAGGGCTCGAGGCTAGCAGGAGAATGGGATGGATGGTGGATGGATGGTCTCCACAAACCGCCACCGCCAACACGTTTCGTGCGTCGACGGAAGCTCGAGACGGACCACTGGAACCGGACCATTGGAACCGGACCTATGTGTGTACATGGATTTATGGACATCTCTTCTGCATAGGTACAAGACGATATTGACATTGAAATCGACATTGACATCGACATTGACATCGATGCTGTCTTCTCTTCCCTCGTGCTGTTCTGTTCTCTGGACTGCCTGCCGAACGTCGACGTCATATGGGGCATGGGCATTCGGTGATTCCGCGCTTCGACACGTGCAGCCGAAATCGCCTGAGGAATGCAAAAGCGGAAAGGAAAAAAAAAAGAAGAAAAAAAAAAGACGAGGCCATAGCCGCTCCTCTCCCAAGGTCCGTGATCGGTCGTGGTTGGTTGATCCGTCCTTCTCTCCGGGTGTTGTCCAGACGTGTCCCTCAGAAATACATACGAATAGTGCCACTCCTCACTAGTTCCTACCCCATCCCATCCTTGTCGCCGCCGCTCTCTGCCTGAAACCCCGCCATCGGACCCCGCCATGGCCATCGTCCCCCCGCCAAGCCCTCCTTCGATTGGCCGCAGCACGATCAATGATTGATATCGACATGTCGTCCTGTCGAAGCTTTTTCCTTATCTCTGCAATGCGCGGCGCTGATTGGCCGGTGCCACCAGAGATATGCTAGCCTCGCCGCTGCCGAACATCGCATCGTCTCGTCTCGCCTCCCTTAGCGCCAGATAGAGCTGAGGCTTGGCTGTATTTGTACTCTTGTACTCTTGTATGTGCTATATACTATTATACTAATATAGTCTTACTCTTGTACTCTTGTACTCTTGTACTATATACTATTATATTATTATACTGTTAGTCTTCTATTCTTGTACTATATACCATTATACTCTTGACTCTGGATTAATACTATACTACTACGGAGTATACTACATATCTATACTACATATTACCACACACGTGACATGACCGGGTGTCCACGGGGGAAGAAAGGAAGAAGAAGGAAGCAAGAAGAAGGAACGGTTTTTGTAGTTTGATGGCCTGCACTCAGTGCTACTACTACAAAAAACAGACTGGAGAACCTTGGTCATCTCCAGTCAGCCCGTCAGCCCATCAGCCCATCATCTTTCGCTGTCTATCACTCTACTACCCCGTACGACCTCCTACTACTGTAGCATTGTTCGTGGGAGGTGAGGAGTGTCGCATGTCGCTGTAACTGCCCATACACCAGTCATGCAATGCGCCTGCATGCCATCCCATGCACACGCCTGCACACGCCTATGCACGCCCATGCACGCCCATGCACGCCTATGCACGCCTATGCACGCCTATCTGCAGTCCGATCTCACACAGAAATCAGAGAATCTCGTCATGCCATCCATTCTTGCCCGCCCGCCTGATGGGCATGACGCCAAAAGACAGACAGCCTCTTCGCCCATCGACCATCCTCGCTCACCTCATCTTCAGCCAAAAGAAATATCCAATATTAGGGAAATCAGGGGAAAACTTCTCCTCCTCCGTCCAATACTTGCAAAATCCCTCATATCTCATACCTCAACTTTCTTCTTCCAAGCTGCTCTTCTCCTTCCTTCCTTCTTTCTTTGTTTCTTCCTTCTCCCTCCATCCATCACCAAACCCCGTCTTCATCCCCGTGCAATCCCGAACACTCGCCTCCTGCCCTCCTCCTACCTCTTCCCTCCTCCATTTCGCCGCTCCCGTCTCCCGTCTCCCGTCTCCCACTCCCACCAACCGACCTCGGAGTCCGCCGCCCCCTCTCCCTCTCCTCCCTCGCCTCCCTCTCCCCCACCCCGTCCGTCATTGGCCGCACGCATCGCCTAAATCCTCGCCTAAATCCTCGCCTAAATCCTCGCCTCAGCCTCGCCTCCGCGGCTGTTCTCCCGCGCTAGACCCGCGCTGTTACGAGATGGATACGAGGGGGGCGGACCCCACGCTGCCGGCTCGCCCGCCTCCTTGACTCATTGCCGCGACTCACTACTACCACGACTACTACTACTACTACTACTACTACTACTACTCAGTTCTCTGCTGGTCGATTGCGGCCCGCCGGGATCTCGGGCGTTGCAGGAGGGGGAGAGACCTGCTTTCGGCCCTTTACGCTCCGTCGACGCGAGGGGGAGAGGGGTAGGAGAGTGCACGTGCCTGCGTGCCTGGTATGGAGAGAGAGGTCACGTGCGAGATTGCGGGAGCGGTTTGAGGGGAGAGGGAGATTCATAAGGCTTCATTCACATTCTTGCTCTGTCCTTCTTTTATTCCCTCTCAAGACTCCCTTCCCAAACACATATTCTGTGCATGCAGATGTGTTACATGTTCTTTCTGCCCAGGTATTTCCTGTTCCCCATGCATATCCACAGCTCTCATTTTCCTTGTTCCTTCCGTCTTCTTCTCCGCGCTCTCCATTGTTCTACAAGATACTTTTGTGGAAGAATCAAGATCCTGATCCGATCATATAAACAAACTTCTACATTGCAAGCGACTCAAGCCAAGCCTGTCAGTACAGCTCCAAGTTAGAACTATTTCACAAGTCTGAGAGACATGAAGATCATGTAGCATCAATTTGTCCTGGCCTCTGCTCTTCCCCCTAAAAAAAGAAAAGAACTCCACGATCGTGGAGGATCATGGAGCGATGTCGAGTACCTGTAACTCCTTCACCAAGGGAGGCAGACGTGCAGCCAAAGACTGATGCACAGGATCCGTCTCCGCGGAACAATCTCGGTGCGCAACACTTTCGAACCCGGTGACGATCATATGAGTGTAGTCGTTCCTTGAGATTTCATTTCGTCAGCTCACTGTGTACCAACTATTTGGCCTAGAGGATAGAAGGTGGGGAGGGGCGTGTTTACAGTTTTCGGGCCACATGTCTGCCTGCAATCCTTCAATGGAGTTGTCCGTTCCGACCTTGCTTGACTTGATGTATGGTTTTTGGGTGTTTGGGAGAATACACCTATGCTTCAGCGCTTTCAGCTGAGCAATTACCTGCTTGCGCTTTAGTGATTGATCGTGCATGTGTATCATCATGATGAGGGACAGAAGACGCGCTTTATCTGTCTTCTTACTGTTAACATCTAATTTAAACTAAAGCTAGACGACATGAAGAATTAATTCCTTCCATTATGGCGATGGGATGATAGCAAGGCTGTTTTCAAAGCGAAGAATTAGCTGAGAGGTGGTGAATGAAGAAAGTATTGTTATAGATTTACTTGTCAGAGATCATGCCGGAAGCGTCACGAGTATACCTATATTACCTTTACTAGAGTTTATTCCCGCACTCTACCCCGCTTTATAGGCTATCTAATCATCGATCCTATCTTATCTAATCACATTTCAGGCCGGGTTACGGGTAGCTTACCGGCGTGCCAGATAATAATCTGAAAACCCTGTAAGTGTTTAGACGGTAGCTCGACTATCTCTCAACCGTTTAAAAATTACTTTAACGGTTGCTAGATAGTTTTGCAACGGTTTCCAGACCTCTAAGGCTGAGAGCTAGTTGAGCTACCGTTTTTAAAGTAGCAGATGCGCTGGTAACGTACTGACTACGGTACTGTAAATAGACTGTGAATAGACTGTGAGACGATCAAAGGTCAATAATGCGACGGCACTTTCCATTCAATCTCGCTCAATCTAAAATCTAGTTTGTGCTTATAAATCTAATCTGTGCTTATAAATCTAATCTGTGCTTATAAATCTATCTGTGCTTAGCTTATTAAACTTTCTATCCATCAATCTCATAGACATGCGGGTTGCATTAGCGTACAATGCTCTGTGACGTAACTTGCTTATATAGCTCTATGCGCTGTGTGAACATTCTACTAATTCATTCGTTTTAACAGTCCAGGAGTATTTCGATCACAGTCAAATCTACATAACTCCTCCAACAAATAACAAATCCTCATCAATTCCCCATTCTACTCACACTATGTCTGGCAAGGGCTCAGTTTTCCTGGTTGGTCCCGGCTTCATTGGGCTCGAAATCCTAGGAGACCTCCTTCGCGAAGGATACCAGGTAACAACACTGGTACGAAGAGAGGAAGCAAGGGCAGATCTCGAGAAGCTCGGGTCCAAAACCGTACGTGGATCGCTGGACGATGGCGATATCATCCGCAATGCAGCTGCCGCTGCCGATATCGTTATACACACCGCGTCAGCCGACCATAAACCATCGGCTCTTTCTATCCTCGATGGTATCGGAGAGCGCGCGAAGAGTGGAAAGAGCTCTATCTACATCCATACCAGCGGTTGCAGTGCCATCACTGATAATTCCAACGGTGAATATGCCAGCGAGAAGATCTATGAAGACGACAAGCCAGAAACGGTTGACAGCATAGCTGACGACGCACCACATCGCTCCATCGACCTGGCCATCCTTAAGCGTCGCAAGGAACTCGGAGCCAAAGCTAAGATCTCGATTGTGCTTCCGCCCGTTATCTATGGGGTGGGCAAGGACAACCGCCTATCGATCCAGATCCCGACCATGGCGCGATTCGCGATCAAGCACGGTTACGCGGGCTATGTTGGAAAAGGCAAAGCAGTCTGGGGACAAATCCACGTAGCTGATCTGGCGAGGGGATACCTGAGCATCCTGCACTACATGGAACGCACGTCTGGGGAGAAGGTCCTCGAGAACCCGTATTTCTTCATCGAGAACGGAGATGAATATTCATGGGAGAGATGTGCCGAGGAGATTGGGAGGGCGCTTCAGAAGGCGGGCAAAGTCCAAGATCCGACTCCGAAGGAGATCCCCAGTGATCTCTATAGTGATCTCTTCGGAGAGTGGTCCGTTCCAGTCATTGGGCAAAATGCAAGGAATCGCGCCAACAGATTGCGCGCTTTGGGCTGGAAGCCCCAAGAGAAGTCGACCTTCGATTCCTTGATATCGGACGAGTTACCCATACTATTGGCTGAGAAGGGCGATTACAAAGGCTATGCAGCACCAGTTGCTTCCTAATGTTCTCTATTCCGCTCTGTGGCGATTAGGAGAGCACTGCCAAAAATAAATACAAAAGATAATTGTCTTGCCTGTTGTTTCACTATGTCATGCTTAACAGAGGCTGTAACATATCAGATGCCTATTCTCACAGACCTTTGCTAGAACCCTAACCGTGGCGCTAGACGCCTGGATATCACTTCAAACCAGTAGCGTTAATTCTCATGTTTAATAAGTTTATTCTCTTCTGTTAGGAATATTTAATCTTTAACAGCATGCCTAAAATACTTCCACAGTGGATCCCTTCACAAGCTCCTGCGCCATCTGCCACCTCAAGGTTCTACCCTAGGCGTCCGAGTCCAACTCCACCATTCCTAGACCCAACGCGATAGATTTCGCGTTCGCGAGCACATATAAGCCACTATTAATATCACTCCACTGGAGTTGGGTTGAAATTTCAGGAGCCGCAGTACATTGCTTGCCGTCATGACATTGCTGGTCTAGTGCTTGTGGCTGTCATAGAGCTCGGCACGTCCGTGAGCCGGACCGAGAGGACATGGGCATAACACACCGAGCGTCTAGTGTGTGCAAACTTTAATTAGAACGTATATTGTGGAAAACGTGGCAAGTCTTTTCAGGAGACCGGCAGGGATGCCATCGGTGCTTCCCATCATGGCTATGTTAGTGCAGCTAATCGTGTTCGGTATGTCGCTTTCTCTTCAAGCATTAGTGTAGTGAGTGAGGCAACTCATGTATGTACTCGTTAACGATATTGTCGCCAAGATGTTCCGCGCGTGAGGGACTAGAGTGCGGAAGCCATGTCGGTAGAGGGCCGGGTCGACCCTAGCCGCCGTATGTATCTCCATGCCGTCTCTCCTATATATCAATAAACTAGTGAGGCGCTCTTGAAAAGAAGAGCTCGGTTTCTAGAACGGTCTAGCATATATATTCCTTCGAATGCCAGCCTCTAGCGCTAGTGATTCGCATATTAATGGTTGTAGATTACCACTTGTCGTCGTATCTTGTCCAAAAGTACAACTGGAAAAGCTCATGCTAAGAGGGCTAAATTGTGTTGTTAGTGATGGCAAATCGGAGGATTGAAGAGTACCATGGCGTGTGCGCGAAGAAATGGCAATTGGCGGAAGCACTATATTGTTTTTGTACGAGGTTGACCCGCAAAGGGGACTAAGTAGATTCCATAAATTAAGGTAAAGCGTTAGGTCTTACGAATTTCTCATTGCACGGATTAAAGTCAAATCTGATTTAGCTAGCCTTAAGGGTTGATGCTCTAGGTGTTGTTTCGCCATGATGTCCACCGTGTTAAGACTTTGTACAGAACGTTCCATTCCTTCGAGTAGCGAACTGTGAATGTGCTGTTCCTCGGAGCTATGATCGTCTATTAGAGTTGATATAGCAGTCTCTTCTAGGCCTTAACTAATGCTTAATGGTTCAAATGATGCTTTCAGTCAATCAAGCTCATCTAAAGAGGGGGTTAAGACCGCTGAGATGACAACGCATGTGAGCAAACGTGGATCTTGCGATTGACTGCTATCTTTCGAAGAAGACGACTGCTTCGATTCTTGGATGATACTTATAGCTAGCGAAGTATTTTGCTGCTAATTATGTCTCTCTATTAAATTTGAGCTAGAGGACTTGTGAACCATAATATTGAAGGGCTGCGTTAAAGCTTCATGTAGACTGGTTCTGCTTTTAGTATTAAACTGTTCTAATCCTTAGGCTAGTTCTAACGTTAAAGACGAAATTTTTGGTTGTTGGATCACCTCTGTAGAATTAAATTTCTCAGGTTGCTCAGTCATTTAATTAATTCCTGACGGTTAAGATGGAACTCGGATCAGATCTCTTTCGTTAGCGTTTTTAAGATGTTTCAATACTTAGGCAATGCCGGGGATGTAGGTCGCATGCTTGGAACTTGAATCGAGGCTGCTTGCCTAATTAACCATGATCTGACAAGTAAGGAAGGTTTTATGACACTCACTTGGCCGCAAGCATGCTGGGGTCTGTTTGAGTTCTGGGATTTGAATCAATATTGGCATCGTTTGAAGGCTAGCGCAGTGCTCTATGGTTTGAATCATTTTACTTTAGTAGATACCACGCGGCACCAGGTCGGCCTCCTACAATCCTTTCTAAACTGCATCGGGTCTGTGAACGCAGGTCTACTGTCTCACCTATGCATCAGCTTCCCTGTTGCGGAGAACGTAGAAGGGCAACCAGGAAAAATCATGATTAGGGAAGATGGCTTGCGCAGTTTGAAGCTTCTTCAAGACAAGTGCACGAATCTAAAGACACTGGAAACTCACGTCCATAGTCAAAATTCTAGAGGTCTAATCCAAGCAAGCCACGACGACTCGCAGTTCATTCGAGAGGCATTGTCGCAAATTGATGCGCAACTAAAATCGATCTCTTCACTGAGCAAGATCATCGTCAGATTCTACGATGCACGTCCAACTCTTTCGGTGATGGAGTTGATGCAAGGCCTTGGATGGGTAACCTTGTTGGGTGATAAAGGACAATAGTAGTAATAGGGAAGGAGGAACAACACGCGTTGTCTTTGCTGGATGAAAAAAAAGGACATTGTTCTTGTTTCCCATTATCCCTTTTCGAGAAAAAGTCTTTGATGGTCTAACGGTCATTTAGACCATCAAGCACAAGAGCGATTCTTTTCTGGATGCCGCTTTTGGTTTTGCGATATCGGTATACAGAATCGGGAGATTCGCGCCTGAAATCTAGGAACCGGAAAATAGCTTTCGGCACCCCGAAGCCAGTATTCACAATTCCGTTTAGGAAAAACCAACACATGTTCCATCGCCGCTTCGACGACGTCGAAGAAGCGGTTCCTAGACCCCAAATTTAGCAACAAGGCAGGATGTAAGTCCAACATCTAAGGTATGCATTGCGCCTTTGCAGGTTGTCCTATGTCCCCGTCTCTAACCCAACCTGTCTAGAGGTTTAAGAAGGCATAAATTCCATTTCATTTCATTTCTCTTGTCTCCTCTCTAGATAATGCCGCATCGCTGCGATTACTTTATGCCTAAAAAATTTGCTCCTTTTTCTCCTCGTCGTCATTTAACTAGACAAGATGAAGCTCGCTGAGCAATCGTGGCTTCATACCCGATATGCTGAACTAAAGGGTTCATTCACTTTAGAATTAAAGCCATTAGTAGCGAAAAGGAAGATTACAACTGCGACTAGACAACTTTATGAGGCTAAGGCGAAGTCCTAGGAAGAGTAAGATGCTCTCTGCTCGTAACAAATCACATAACTAAAAGACACTTCAAGGTTTAAATCGAACTTTAACGATGATGAAGTCCTTCCGGAGCTACTAATACTAAAACTCTACATTGAATGGTTTGCCTTAACGCATAAGGGAAAATTAGATGAAAAGCTAAACATAAATACCTTAGTCTAGAGAATTGGCAGATTCTCATACATGTATAAGGACAAGTATAGTGTAGCAATTCCTAAAGAAGCATAGAATGAGCTTGTCTTCATGAGTTCCTCACGCTTTAGAAGGAGGAAAGCTGATATTAATCGATAATTCTAGTACATTAAGAATGACTTAGCGGATCGACTTAGTCTAACATTGAAGAAGTACGACAAACCTTTCGCAACAGAGCAAGACGTCTTAGAGATGTAAGAATATCTCTAGACATAGGATACACATTGCTACCTCAACGAACGTTTACAGGTTTAGCTTGCATTCTTTAACGCTCTCTTGTTAGATTCGGCCGCAAGACCTAGTGCTTTTACACGTTTAGAGTGCTACCGTGATAGCAATGTCGCCTTATGTTTTAAAGTGAGCATCCACTAGCTGCCACATAGGCCACTAATTGATCTTTGATAGGATGTGGAGGTTTGGGCTATTCGAAAGAATGGCCGCATAAGGTACAGACTAGATGTCACATTTCATAATATGAAAGGTGCACGATTAGATGATGTAAAGTTGTAAGTTATAATTCCCTGCCGATACTATAATATACTAATCTTCCTAAAGTTTAAAGCTGTCCATCCCTAAGAAATTAGATGCAAAAGACCTAGGCTCATTGACTGTGTTCCTATTCCTAGTTCTTAGGTGGATGGATAATGCATTCGAGAATATCACGAGTTTACACGAGCTGTTCCACCTTGAGAGTAAGATTCCTACTAGAAGAAACGGGCTGTGCCTTCCTTATAACGATTCAGTCCGTTCCATGCCAATCCTCCGCAGGACATTAGGGCACGGAAGTAGTTAAATATCACAGACTTTTGCTTAGTCATCTAGCTCTGCACTTAACCAACTAAAAAGAGTTTGCGAGGCAGGTGGCTAGCCTTAAAGAATGACCCCCTACTATATACGTCGAGGCGTATTAAACAAGCTTGACGGTAAGTCCACACGCCCTAGGTTTTGTCATAGATTACGAAATTGATAAGAATAGCGAGTCTAGGAGTGTCGACTGCACGGAGGAATTAGATTGCAGGTCACGGCAGTTCTGCAGTCTATAGTAAGTATTATCTATCGCAACACTCTAATGTAGTTATTCCTAATGTCTTTAATGGTTGAGGAACACGTATTTGCGAAGAGGACGAAGAGGACGTGAGAGGTATGCGACTTTAGCGAGACTGCGAAGCACCTTGAGGGTTACCACTGCATCACTTAGAGCGCCTTCAGCAAATGGACCCTGAGTCGCAAGCCATTAAAAAGAATCAAAGTTGCCTTCGCTAGAAATTAACCTCTACTGTTTCTAAGGATGCTAAGGAAGATCTTCGTGGACAGCTTTAAGACCTAACTTAGAAACTCTCTCTACGAACGCAAAATCTGAAAAGGAACGGGTTTATTAAGTTTAGAAACGATTGGTTTGAAAAGCGTGCGTTAAACATTCTTAGACAACATTTAGATAAACCTTAGGGAGCTGTCGAAATCACTAAGTTCTTAGCTGCTAGAAAAGCTGTCATCGAGGCGTTGTACCTAGTTGACGCTAGTTAACTCTCGATGTTCTCTACTGCACAGACAGTCATCTCCTTTGTTACTAATTCGCAAATTACTTAAAGCAAAAGGAAGGTTAGTACTACATTAGTTAGCAACCCAAATCGGAAGAGGAGGGAGGAATGAAAATTGAAGTCTACTAAACAGAGTAGTAGATTTTCTAGATTAGACTTCAAGTTCATGTTAGATATTAGGAATGTGCAAGGCATGATGCTAGACATATTTTAATACAGTTGGAATTTCCATTGTATCGCTATATACTAACGTGACCCTTAACGTTATTAGAACTAAAGATGTCTAAATTGTAGTGAGCTTGTGTTAAACACTATACTGAATAGTATGGTGGCATGGAAGATCAACTAATAAAAGCATGTCTTATTAATCTATATAGTCTAGTAATATATATATATATATGCCCATTGAATAGGGCGACTACTAGTCTTAGCATTTAGTGAAGACTCTGTTTAAGATCTTCATCTCATCTTGTGCGCCTAGGGCACGTGACCTAGCCCCCCTAAATAGGGGTAACGGATGGACGAAATGCCTAAAGTTTAATAGCTTGTCTACACTCTGTGCTCTTGCTTCCACATTTAGTTCTTAGTGAGAACGTGCGACGACTGTCTTAGCATTAGCGTTTCCTTAAGCACTAGAGATTCTCAATTAGTGTTAAGTCTTACCATGCTAGTGATTACTAAATGTTGTCTGTTAACCTAGTGTTTCCTCATTGAATGTTATTAGCCAACTAGTGTTTCCTAATCTAGTTACAGGCTTAGACTAGAGATTCCCAATCTGTAGAGCGATTATTTAGCATAGTTGGCTAGGGTTTCCTAATTAGGCGAGTGCCATGTGATGGAGTAGCCTGTCATAGGGCATAATGAAACTATATCTAACGGGATCGTGAGGTTGTTGAAAAGCGACGTTCCCATTCGAAGGCTATCCTCTAATTCAAAATGGTAGCTAAGAACGAGCTTTTGACTATCCGTAAGTCGTCTTCTAAAGTCACGTGAGAGTACATGTTTAAGTCATTTAGATCTCGATTTCCCCTTAGATTACGTGCGGCCTTACGTGCGGACTCACGTGTAGCAAGAAGTTACGATATCGCTAAGGAAAATGGACACTAGCAAGCTTTAGGAGACGGATGTTAGGATTAAGGCGTACTAGGGCTGCAACTGCTAACCTAGAGCTATAGGATTATATCTGTATAAACATCACAAAGAGCGTCTTCTAGGGCAGGCGTCATTGGTAATTGTTGCTCGTATTTCTTATATCTTGGGAGGGTCGTTTCCAAATCTTTTAACATTTGGATGACTTCTGGAAAGGCTGGCTGAGCAAGCTGTTTATATTAGCAAAATTTTAATCTAGCGGGCAATCGCACTGTGACCTACCTTTAGGAGTAAACGAATAGAACCCCATATCAGTGCTGCCACCCGGCCATTCATTCCAAGTGCCAATGCAGTAACTGCGGCAAAGTCACTCAAACTCAAAAGGATTCTCTCTAGTGAGCTTAGATCATCCACCCATCGTCCCGAAGATGGAAGAGATTTTATCTGATCGAGGAGTTCGACTGGGTTCTTGATATTCCAAAGGTCTTTGTCGATGGCTTGGCCTTTGTACCCACCCTTTCTGAGCTCCTCGTAGTACCTTTGGATTGCAATTTGCCATATTTGGCTATCTTTGTGAGGCACTTCCGACAGATTTGGTTCTTCCTTGGACTGCGACTTCGAGTGCGGCAGACACTCCCTTCGTGGGAGGGTGGCAGTTTGCGACCGGTTACTCTGGTCGCTAGCCAGGCGATTCTGGTGGCGATGATCCATTCTAAGTGTGAACGAACGCGTCAGCGGCGCCGTACCTTTTAAGGCTGGTCAAAGCCACAAGACCGCAAATAACGTCGAGGAAATTAGACATGTATTCCAGTGTTCGTCGCGCGGCGTTTGAGGTTGAGGCGAGCAGCTTTGCGCTAGATCTACGAAAACACGTAACTGATGGTTATTGGCTCTCTTCCGAAGACCATTGGCGCTTAGTGATACTGTTCAATTTTAAGACTGTCATTTTGCTGGATCTTTATTGGATGAAGAGGTTGGCCGATGCACCCCGAGTCGCAAGAACCAACTGAACTCATTTGTTACTAAAATATATATAGCTAGGTGCAGAGCCTGATCACTAAATTCTTTGGGAAAACTAAGATCTCGACTACAAAACATAAAATTTGTTAATTTACTAGAGAGTTCGACCTGGAAGGTATGGCTGTGAAAACTGTAAGAAACCTTCGTGGAGGTCGTTAGGCAATACGACTAGTGCCTTAGACTTAGAACTATTCCCGATCGCGAAATGGTGGACAACTAGGTACGGCCCGTCCCGATAACCGTCTCTCAACGTACTCAAAGATGTCTCACCTTTCATTATGGCGAAAATCATAGAATGATTTGCTAAGCTCTTCTAGGATCAAACAGTGTTAATACCTCAATCCTATCCGTCTTCCAGCAAAGTGACAATAACATCCAACCTCAGCACCGTTACTCATATCAATCACTTCCATCCAGCTTTGATTAGTACCTGAAATGGCTCGCATTCCAAATTTCCACACTGCCCGAATCTATAGCTCTCCTCCTTGTTGAAGGTTCTGATCTCCGGACGACGAATCTGCTAGACAACTCCCGATTTCATTACATTTTCAAGTCTGTTAACGAGTTCCTTCGGTCACATGAGTGCACAAGTATCGATGAAATTATAGAACATCTTATCGATGACGCCCTACTCGCGCATGCTTCGGGTTCCTCCGACGTTTTCGTGGCACAAAGGCATCTCGTCTTCGCCGTACTAGGCTGGCAGTCAATGCTCTTTCTTCCTTCGTTCCAAAGCAATGCTCTTCACGAGTTTGTCATCCACAGAGCTCCTAACGAACCAAACTCAGGTCTCCTGTTCGACACATACAGTGTTTCATTAAATATGGCTGATCGGCCATTACCGATCTTATTAAAGGCATTCGGTAATCTATTACCAGCTCGCTGTCGCTCCTCCGAAAATGTTGCAAGTGAGATGGCAAAGGCAGTTTACTTATGGACCTCGTTAAGCTCGTCGGATACAAATGCATACCTGTTGCACACGCTGTTGCGAGTGGACATCCGCTGGGTAGACACACTCGCTCTTCATCTTGACTACGACAAGTCAACTGGAACACTTTCGATCTTCCGTTATCCATCATTTTGCATCGCCATGCTTCAATCAAAAGGCGCTATTTACTCCTTCTCCAGCACGGAGCAGCATCCAGCAGATCCTCGGGCCACAGAAGAAGAGATTACATGCTTCCTCAGAGAGACACTTTTGTCCTACCGCCTACTCTTTGGCCAGTCTAAGCCTGCCAGAAGATTCTTCCGGAACATGCTAAGTTCTGGGTCCGTTTCGGACTCCAATCTAGATCCGCTCCTACGCTCACTCTGTCTCGATCACTACTTTGCTCACTCGTTTGTACCAGCAGACCGCCCCGTTTATGTTACCGCTCGAGACTTTCTTGTGTTGGGTGAGCGGCTGGAGCTGCTGGCTGCTGAGTTGAGGGGTACGAAGCCGAAGTCATGGAGAGACCTCCTCCGCGATCGGCGAGATACCCTACAATACTGGACTTTCTGGCTCGTTGCCATTGCTGGTGGTATAGGTATTATGTTGAGCTTGATGCAAGTTATTCTTGGTATCATCCAGGTTTTGCAATCTCGTGGTAGATAAGTTCCGGGGGATCATTCGGTCGATACACTGTCCACGTGGAGGCGTCTGACGTGCATGAAGGGTGAATGTCGCCGCTTGGCCAACCACGGGTCGTGTAGAGTTATTGGGCTGGTTTCCACGCTTGTTTCAACCAGTCGAGGCGCCGACGTCTCCTTTTGGAACAGATAGGGCGTAATACATGATCAAGGGATCAACGATACCGCGCAGAAACATTGTTGCTTCACCGACGTAGATCTCGCCATATTCCACCTAACTCCCACCAAGATGAGCCTGGTCCTTCTCGAGGTAGTACTTTCCTATCCTCATTGTTGTCACACTCCCCAACAAAGGCGTGGGTGATATCATTCTACCATAGATATCAGTATCTTCTTCCCACCTCCTATAATCCACTCCAAATGCTTATACAACGTCGCAAAATACGCAAAAGGCTCTCTCCTCACATCTCGCACATCTTCTTCCCTGTCCCCATAAACTACAATCGTACGCCATCCTTCACAGAACTTTCGATCCAACTTCCACAATGCCGTCAAATCCACATTGTGATGCGCCCTAAACTTCGCAATCTTCAACCGTTTGTGACTTCCTCAATCAGCGCGTAGAGGGATTACGCTGATCTTCGCAGACCGGAGGCCTCCACACTGTCAGAAATGCCAATCTTCATATCGAGCCATCCTATGATGATTGACTGTCGATTGCATGAAGCACCCAGCCCCTTGATGGCAACCTGAAGTTGTGGTCAGCTCTTCCTACTACATCGATCGCATTCGGAGCTCGCCCCGACGGATGAACACGCAGATGAGGACAAGTTTGCGGACGATGGTCAGAGGCACTTTAGGTAGTGATCAAGATATGTAGTAATGTTTTCGTGTCACGATAGAATGCATCAGAATTAAATGATTATTGATCTGGTTGATCACGATGCTCGTAGGCTCGGTCACCAAAGGCAGAGTTCGTATCCTGTTGATTAACTTGATTGATTAAGGAGTATCTATCCTACGATGTGGCGATATATACTCGTGGTTATGAGTCAGTGTCTCCTTGAGGTATGCTCTTGAGTCAGGGCCAGCCAACAGTAGCAAATACTTCAACAATGATTCAGTGCGAAAGGTGACCCAAGAGTGTCGACCAAACGGAGGATGCACGAGTGACATCCAGATGATAACTGGCAAGGGTAACCTGACTTGGATATTTGGAGAACCTATCTGGATGCTCAGGCGGGCCATCAGTTATGTTTTCCCAGCGATAGTCAAATCCCATTCTATCCTATATAAATCCGTTAAATGATGCACCTTCATTGCTGATCCAAATGCTACCATGAGTTCTCCTCACATGATAGATCTCACCATTCGCGATCCAGAGCTCATCCTTTGGTATCTAGAGGATCGGATGAACAGAACGAAGAGATTCGTCTTCACTTGTATCGCTTCAAATATGCTTAGTTTGACTGTAAGGGATACGGGACATATCAAAAGCATCGATATGACTATCCTAATGGCCGCCAAACACCAGAACTCGGCAATTTGAAGCATATACACCCTTATCAATTCCCCTCTCATCTTACACATATACTCCAACCTCTAGATGTCTCTGTCTTTGCAGTTTATAAGCATTGGCATAACAGAGCAGTACAAAAGGCTATGAGAGATATGGATGTTGATTATACAGTACAATCCTTCTTGCGGGACCTTTCAGAAATACGTGAGCAGACCTTTAAACAAGGTACTATCATAAAGGCTTTTAGAGAATCAGGAATGTGGCCACCAAGCTTCTCTATTATTAAAAAGAAGATAGCTGTCTATGCAGAACCACGGCTATCCACACCACCACCCCATACAATTGCTAGTCTGGAGCTCACAGGTTGGAATCAGAAGTTTCAGGATGTCCTTAGCTCTCCATCTGCGAGGAAATGGGAGCAGAGCTATTCACAGGTGCAGGCTCAATTGACTGAGAACACCCTACTACACTCTCAGCTAGACCACATCACTACACAAGTGTCTGAGCAAATGAAGCGCAAAGTCAGAAGCCGCAAATCAATCCAAAAGGGGGGTATCTACTCAGTTTCAAAAGCTCAGAGAGCAATTGCTGAGAAAGAAGCCAAAGAACAGAAAAAGAGAGTAGAAAAGGAGGCACGGGCATTCAAAAAGTTACAGAACATGGAGAGACGGATGCAAGAGAGAAAAGGAATTGATGCAAGGCGGGCTGAGAGAGCCCGTAAGAAGGCTGTACTAGAGCTCCAAAAGAGAGGGGATCCAATACCTTTTGAGCTCCTAACCCCAATTCCTGACCCAGATGTCGAGCGCAAAATAAAGGAACAGCAGGCAGCTCAATTAGTTGGGGATCAGGATCAGGATCAGGATCAGGACCAATCAGTCAGCTTCATTGCATTTGACATCACGTCTGAAGAAGAAGAAGAAGAAGAAGAAGATGATGATCAAATTGATCCAGCTTTATTCACTTAGGAGTTGTAGATATTCATTTTCATTGATAGCATTACTATGAGATTTGCAGTATGAGTGGCATCTGCCGACATGTCCCCCTTTCGCCTGGACGTCCCCGATCGCTTGGACCAACTGTACCCGAGTACAGTTTGTTGAAACCAACGATTAACTAACTACTCTATTTAACGATGAGACGGCTAGAAGGTTGCTGAAAAGGGCAGCTTTCGTCGCTGTTTTACGCAGCTCGCTTGCCCACTTTTCAATACTCTGGCACCCCAACTTAATCACTGCACGCCTATTTGTGCCTCAGGTCCTAACGCGACCACCAAAACAGCTCATCGCCTCTTCCACTTCTGTCAACTCGTCCACCCTGGTGCCCTCAGTATTTGGAGGGCCATGAAAGCCAAAACTAGCCGTCTCCTCGATAAACTCGCTGACCCAAATGTATTTAAAGGCCTACGTATCCCTCGTTTGTTCTCTTTCGCCTGCTTATCGCCATCTCCTCTCCTTCACAGCATCTACTTCACTCGATTCTTCCCCTCACCTACGAGCTTTCGCCCGTAGTCACTGTTTTAACAAGGCGCATTCGCTATCTTTGCACTTGGCAACTGATAATTTAAATCGTGTATGTTACATTCAACTCTTAGACTCAAACCCCTGATTCCAGGGTACCCAAGATTGGTCCGCAAAATCAGACATACACTTGACCTGTTCAGGTGGCTTGTCATCCCACACAATCCTCAACGACTCATCATTAACTCCCTCTCCTTTCACCGCGTCAGAAACATACCCATGCAACTCTTTGGCCTTCTTAGCAGACCCATCCGAATAATCCAAATTAACCGACGGCACGACTGCAATCTTCGAATACCCCTCCATCCACAAGTCCTTGCAGAACAATCGCGGTTCGCCCGAATAACACTCCCTAGCCTTCGACTTCCTAAATCGTATGTTTTTCTCTATCAAAGGCTTTGCACTGAAGACTACCGCGCCGTTCCAGCAGGCAAAGACTTGGAAGGCCTTGTGCTCATCGAATCGCTGACGGGACATTGGGTGGTTCCAAAAGAGGTTCGAGGAAAACCGCCAGCCTCCGTCTGGGGGAATTTCCCAAAATGTGTCTCCATTCATGGCTCGTGCGATCCAGATGTCGTAAAAGATGGGCGCGGGATCTATATCTGACCAATCCATCGCACATGTCATATCTGCCTTCTGAAACACGCGTTGGTGAACCAGCTCTAGCATGTCCTCCATACATATAGCGACGTCATTGACGAAAATCACCGCTGTGTCTGGGGAATACCAAGTCGAATTGTTGACTAGTGGTTCGAGGGCCAAGTTTCGAAGGCCCGAAAGACCTTCGATTCGGTCTCCTTGCTTGGGATCTATGTCGCTGGTGTGGAGGTGAAATTCAAGTCCCAAGTTCCGCATGTCTTCGCGCAGCGCTTCTAGTACTTCAGACGTCCCATCATCTGAATGCCCCTCCACGATCGACAATGCGCAGTTTTCGGGACCGAGAAATCGCACAGTTTCCACAATGGACCCCAGCAATCGAGGGAGTATGCCAATACATTGTCGCAGATTGAGCGCAAAGAAGTATTTTATCTGCCCGTCTGCGGCTTTCGCATTTCCATGATGGACTCGAAGATAATCGTAGCGTTTAGTAGAAGGTGCCGGGCACTGAAGTCGCTCGAATTCTTCGTCCTTGGGATCTAATATTGCTTTGATGTAGTTGCACTTGGGCGCTGACTCGTCGAGGAGAGTTGTAGTTCCCACTTGAGATGCTGTTGGAGGTCAGCTGAGGGGTTCATAGATGTCATGGCCATGAGCTGGGGAAGCCGGGGGAACGGCTTACCAGTTTCCTGCTCTATGGTATTATTGTCTCCGTAAGAAGGGATATGTATGCCCGCGACCAATTCAGACGATCGATACTGTAGATCTGAGATGGTTGTGAAGACAATGATGATTGCGATTGCGATGGTGATGACCAATAGCCTCTTTCTAGGTAGCCATGATCTGGTCAGCATCGTCTTTCAGATGAGCCTTACATTTATTATTAACAAAAGATAATGCGACGGTGCAGGTACATGTTCATCAGCATTGATGTAGATAGAGCTGCTGTTAAATAACGATGAACATTGATGTGCGGTCGAAGGGTTCAGATGACAGCCGCGGCCCGCCGCGTCCCCGCCAAATGCCCGTACAGCGCAGTACGTTAATGAGCCAATGGTGTTCTGGCTTTGAGCTTCCCAGAATAGATCCCTGACATTTCCTTGTGCAGTTTTGCCTTCGGGCACATTTACGCGCCCTGTTACGCGCCGTGCTCGTCTAGGTACCGTACTCCCCCTCCCCTTTCGCCTCACCCCAGAACTCAATACTCGAGTACTTTCTTTATCTCTGAAAAGTATCGAGTAAAAGCTTACTATACATTTTCAAATGAATATGTATGAACAAAGCTTAGGATATAAAGAGCGTAAAAGCATTCAATTTCCCTCGTATCTGCCTTGCGCAACTCGGGTATAAAAATACTACGCGCTGGCGCTGCGCTCCTGAGATGCTGTACGTGCAGGGGTCAAGGGTAGAACAACGACGCCTGATTTGCCCGTATCTTTCAAACACCAACATCAACACAAACATCTTGCTCCCAAGGCGTTTTAAGGGAGAGAATTAACGCCCATCCAAAAAATGGGTATGGAACAACGAGAGCTCGGTTTCAGTGGAGCCGCCAGCTCGCGGCAACCTATAAGCTCTTGACGCTAATGTTGTCCTGCTTGTCAGTTGAAGCGTAGTCCTTTCTTAGACCTGTATTTGAACAAGGGCAGCGGCGGCTATACAGTAGGGAGATGGGAATGTCGAAAATGGACTGGCCTTGAAGATTCAAGTCTTTACATATCTTTAGGGTGGTGGTCGCTCCTTGTATTCTCAACTATTTCTTTCTGTTTTGCTTCACTTTTGAAATGATGCGCCACCTGTTAGCCTTCTGGCTTCTTCTCTTCGACATTCGATATGCTGGAGTGCAAGCACAAAAGGCGATTTGGAAGACCCCAACGAAGGGAGAAGGTTTAGAGGCCAACACGATAGACTCGGTGTTGTTGGATTGGACCTCGACCCTTCCCACCACAATCTTGCGGATGTGGTGCCAGAATAAAACAGATAATAATAATCTAGTTCTAGGTTCGTCAGTTTCCCTTCCACAATTAAAGGCTCGAGTGGAACTAAAATGCATTGTTTGTTTAGCTAGCTCCTTCTATGTTGAATCCAATGGACCCTTCGAATATATTATGAAATCTTATCTGCAAGACAAAACGGAGTTTCCCCTTGCTTGTCATGCCGAACTGGCGGAAAACCCAGTGGGTGGCGGCATTGATTGCCCAGCTGCGATAGTGTGGTCATCCAACGCAGCTGAAGCTGTAAAGACGGTTTCGCAGATGAAACCCGCGTCATCAGTGACTGTCATCGTCACGCCTCCAGCAAGTTCAACTCCAAGTTCAGTTCCGCCGTCAACTGCAGCCTCTACCACCATCGACTCGCCATTACAATCGATCGCACCTACATCGAGCACAGAGCAACCCACCACCACGCCATCGACGAATAGCTCAGAGCAACCCACCACGCTTCCGACAAAGAGCTCAGAAAGTCCCTCTGGCGCCACGACAGCTCCCGTACCATCCACATCTACAAGCCCCAACAACACAGGCGTCATAATAGGCGGCGCAATCGGCGGCGTAGTCCTCCTAAGCTTCATCATCCTCGCGGTCCTCTTCCTGCGAAAATACCAACGAAACCGCGCAGCCTCCTCCCCCATCGCCACTGAATCGACACGACGGAGTTTCTACCTCTTTAACTCGTACAACAAACGAGGGCCAAAGGCACGTACCACGGGTGTCTTTGAGAAGGAAGGCGATTGTGGGGCTTATGGTGGGGGAGTACAGGAGAAAGAGGGCAGTGATGTGTCTCGTGGTGGGCAGGTTTATGAGTTGCAGGAAAATGAAAGGCGTTATAGCCCTGTCGAGCTGCCAGGCGGCTCGAATTATTACCCACGACAAGTTTGTGATGGGAAGGGAGTGGAATATGTCATGGGGCGGCTGTGATAGATACTATTAACGATATAACATGACATGTAAGGTATAATTTGATACTCCTCGCGGGTTTCAAGATATTGCTGCCTGATTATGCCTGAGTCCTAGGGCCAGAATCACAGCTTTTCGTCAGTTTGCCTACGCTGTCAGCAGCAGTCACATTGATGCCGTAGCACCTATATCGCACTTACGCGATGGCATGAATGAGCGCAATTTATGTGCGTCATTTCAGCTTCAGCCTAAAAGGGGTTGACGCCTAACAACGCCAGGATCTTTTCGGTCACTATCGGATTTCGAGCTACGAAGTATCAGCGTGCTATTTCCACTTGAACATAACATTGCAAACCTTATTTTCATATCCTAGCTCCTTCAATACGAGCCTGACCTTTTGGTCCCTGACCTGATCCCCGCACTTCTCTATACCAGGGCTCAACATTTCCATCTCCTACAAATCATGCTATATTCTACAGTACTAATGATTCTTAGCATATGATCATACAAGAAATATTATACTAACCCCCTTAACATGATTAATAATCTCTCTTGGTATCTTTGTACCTGTCTGTCGAATGAACATGCCGCAGCTGCGTCCAGAGCTGAAGAATCGGCTTCGGTTGTCGACGTCCAACGTTAATAATGGAACCAGTCGTCCCAAGCTTGGCTCATCGTCCACCCACCGTCCATGCTAGCCAAAAACCCTCCAACCCCAAGCTTGGCTCATCGCTCACATACTGGCAAATGAGTATCGATAGGCTCCAAGTCATCCCTGCCTCACACATTCATGCATCAGGCAACTCATGAAGCAGATTTCGGAGAGCAGCCAACCATTTTCTGTTTTTAAGCGCCCACAAACACATTCCGAAGTACAGGATGCAGATTTTCATGCAGGTCGCAAGGCAGATTTCAGGAATCAGCCAACCATTTCACGTTCACAGACACTGCCACTTTTCCAACATACAGGAAACAGCGGCCAATTGAACTATGGAAAACATGTTTGCTTAGGGCGGCGTCGTACATAAGACCGGACAGCAGATTTTATGGAGGCTACAATGCGGCCGTCGGGAATCGGAGTCCAGGAACCCCGATTTCGAAGCCAGGCATCAACATTTTGTAATTTAGCTCCGGGATCTGGCGCGAAAAAGCGGCGCCGTTCTTGTTTCCCATTATCCCTTTCCTGGATAAAGTCTTTGATGGTCTAACGGTCATGATTTCCGCTTGTCATTCGACGAAGCGCGGGAGACCGGGGTTCGACTCCCCGTCAGAGAGTCTTTCAGTATTCTCTGAGCTCATGGCTCAGGATTATATTTTTTCCTTCTCCTTTTACTCTTTTATTGCCCAATCACTCACTCAAGTCGGAAGGGAAGAGAAGATCTAAAATATTCAACATCTTTTAATTTCCCGCTATAGACCTTCTTGAGGCCCCAAGGCCCCGCAGCCATGCCTCGAGCGCGAGACTCCGTCCCATGGCATCGCGAGATCAATCTCTGCCGCGTCTCTCCCTCCTCAGAATCTCGGCCTTGGGGATCAGCGCTGGAGTCCCGGAGCCGACCCTCCATCGACCCCCACGCCCGACTCCTCTGGCCCCTCCGCGCTAATGGTACCGCACGTGCAGAAACGCCGAATCAGGCCACGCCCGCAGACGCCTGCATCACCTCCCCTCCCCCTCACCATGTGACGTATCAGAGTATCCAAAACATCGATGGCCCAACATAATATTTGTGTAGGTATCTAATCAAGTCTTCTTCAAAATCAGCGCCATCTCCTGCAGCCCAGTGCGTCAAACAGTGTATCCAACGTCTGAGCATTACAGCGACCTTATGAGATCTAAAATATCCCTGCCTATCCGACGCCGATGCTAACGCCGCATCTGAAAATCCAGCGCACCCTACATGCGGAAAATCCTCTATCCAAAGGGGCATTCCGAGACCCTCCCTACCCTGCGCCCAGTTTTCTCAATCCCTGCCTGATGCAAGCCTGCATTCCCCAGACGCCAAAAACAAACGCTCCCCGCGAACTGGATGCGGGGTGTGCATGGAGGTAGCACCGTCGATCTGTGCATCCTTTGTTCGAACAGGCAGCCTTCGCCGACAAAGTGGCAGATGCAAGAAAGATGGGCCTTCCAGACTCCCTGGGTCTTTCCAGATGCTTCGCGTGGCAGTTCTCATAGCTTGACAGCATCCCTCCCAATTTCCTCAGCCATAGTCTCCCTCACAAGCCTGAGCGCCTGCGCCGCCACCTCGTCCTTGCTCGCGCTAACATCCACACTCAGCACATCTCTCTCCTCCGGCCCCGGAATCTCCAGCACCTCCAACTGGCTCTTCACCATGCCCGCCCCCATATAGTGGTCCTGCCGCCGCGTGACTCGCTCCAGAAGCACCTTCTCGGATGCAGACAGGTACACGAAGTGCACTTTGATGCTCGGGTCGTTGTAGGGGGCGACACGCATCACATCCCTGTACTTTTTCTTCAGCGCCGAGCAGGTCACCACGACGCCGCGAGGAGGTGTCATGGGACCGGTTGGAGATGGCGTGGAGAGCGCCGTCGTGGCGGCTTTGCGGAGCGACACCAGCCAGTCCCAGCGGTCTGAATCGGTCAGGGAGGTGCCCATGCGCATCTTCTCGACGTTCTCGGGGCTGTGGAACTGTGGGCTTGTCAGCACGGTTCTGGAGGGAAAGGGAGAGGGAGAGACGAACGTCGTCGCCTTCGAGATAGGGAAGGTGCAGAGATGAGGCTATGTAGTTGGCGACGGTGGATTTTCCACAGCCGGCGGGGCCAGTGATCAGCCAGATATGCTTGTAGATGGAGGAGTTGCTGTTGCCTGGCGCCCGAGGATGGGACATGGCCATGGGGTATGCGTGTGAGATCTCCATTGTGCTGAAACAGAGTCTTGTGCTGAGGCTGTTAAAGATGAGAGGTGAAAGAGAAGTAAATTTGATATTGAGCGATGGCTTGAACTGATAACTTGAACTGATAGCTTGAACTGAAAGCAGATTGAAGGCAGCGGGGTTGTCAGATGTATTTGTAGGCTAAATGTCTTTGGTATCTGACATGCATTCTCGTTTCGAAAAATGCCAATCTGGTCATTGAATGCTGGCGAAGTGAAGTCTCACTCAGGGCGAGTCAAGTGAATGTGTGTATCAGTTTGCGCCAGTCTGTCATGAGCCATGCATGCAGTGCGTGGTTCAGTGTGTGTTGTCGCAGTAGCAGCAGCAGCAGCGTGAGCGTGAACGTGAACCCCTTACAAACAACATCCATTAAATCTTCAAACCAGCAAACCAGCAAAACCGGGATGTGACATCACCTTTATAATCCCGCGTGCCCATGGCTGACCCCATGGCTGACCCCATCTCATTTACGTTACTGTGTTCCTATTAGATCACAGCCTCAAGCCAAGACTAAAAGAAGCCAATCCACCCCCACCCCCAACGACGCATTTAGACATCCGTATGTACCTGTATGTAACTGTATGCATCCCCGCACTCGTTGGGGAGCTCCTGCAGACGAGGTCGTGGTCATCTGACTTCGCAATAGTATCCGCTGCGTCTGGAAGGAATTCTTCCGTGCATTGGTGGATCTGCAGCCTACATTCTATCCAGCAGAGACTGCAGCTGAAGATGGGGAGATGGACATCTTCCAGAGTTGTGAGCGAGTGGGACGTGGGGTTATGCAGGTTGTGTAGGGATGCCCCGCAATTTGAGGTCTCGCGACCCAGAACCGGGGAACCACCCAGACGGCTCATGGCCCGAAATTGCCGTCACCGAAGCTAGGCTAAAGATGGATTAGGTGCATGGGGGTTTTTGTACGAAGCACTTGAGCCGAGGAAGAACATGTACATTTTCATTTTTCAGAGTCGGGGAATCGATTTGAACTGCAACGAGAAGAGTATCGCATTATTGATATCGTATCTACACCGCAGAGATATGGCATGGACCTGCTTTTGAAAACTGCCAAGTGCTGAGACGTCTCGGGAATCGACAGATCTCGTTGTCAAGCGCTCATGTGCACGCACAAGAAACAACGCCGGCGTAAGCCGACGGCCTGATACAGTTACTGTACATACAATCATTCGAGACTCAATGTTTCCAAAAACGCCCTATGACACAGTCTAGACGCTAAGATGCTGCAATTTCGTCTATGGCATTTCAATTTTCAATGCAGATGCACAAGCATCATATCCGGCTCCTCCACAAAGCCTCTCACGACCTCCGCCGCCCTGGCCATCGTCGCTCCATCCACGACTCTATGATCCGCACTCCAGCTGAAGTTCATCACTTCCTTCTTGACCACCTGTCCTTCCCTTCCAAACGCTGGAATCGTTCTCATCTTCCCGATCCCGAGGATCGCAACCTCTTTCTCTACAATCACGGGGCTTACATACGTGCCGCCGATGTTGCCGACGTTGGAGAGGGTGATGGTGCCGCCTGAGAGGTCGGCTGAGGTGAGTCTGCCGGCTTTGGCGAGGCTTTGTAGTCGTTGTAGCTCAGAGGCTATGGAGAGGATGTTGAGGGATCCGACGTTCTTTACCACCGGGACGATCAGGCCTTGAGGTGTATCCATTGCTACGCCGATGTTATGTTGACTACGCATCACCAAGGCAGGCCTTCCGTCTCCACTTGCATCCACTCGCGCGTTTAATATCGGGTATCGATCGAGAGCTAGTGACATGGCTTTGATGAGGAATGGAAGGATTGAGAGTTTGGTGACTTGGCCATCAGAGGTGGGCGACTGCGCGAGGGATTTGTTGAGACGGTGCCGCAAGTGGAAGAGAGCTGAAACATCCACCTCGTCGGCGTAAAGAAAATGTGGGATCTTGAGAGAAGCTGTCATCGCCTTGAACATCTGTGATTGGACGTTTGTGAGTTGTTGGGCTGTCTCTTGCTGAGGGCCGTGGTCGAGAGGCGGCCTCAACAATGGTTGCGAGGCTGGTGCTGGAGGAGCTGGTGCTGGCTCTACTGAGTCTCTGGCCTTGGCAAACTGGTGAACGTCGTCCTTGGTAACCCTCCCGTCCTTTCCTGTGCCGTTGATTTCTGAGATATCAACATCCAGCTCTTTGCTCAGATGTCTCACCGCCGGCGTTGCAAGCGTAGCGTACTTTCCCTTTGCTATTGGCTTCCCACTAACCACATGTGCCTTCGTTTCCGGAGTCGACGGACTTTCAGGTATTGTATTCGCCAATCCCTCAGCCATCACACTCTCTGCTCCCGCCTCCGCGCCATCCAGCGGACCAGGTTGGCTCTTCTCCACAGCCTCCACTACCTCTTCCGGCACATCAATATCGATCAACGGCTTCCCCACCTTCGCCATCTCTCCGGCTTCATAATGTAGTCTCTTGATGACTCCAGAGAATCGGCTCGGGATGTCAACAGACGCTTTGTCGCTCTGAACTTCGCAGATCTTGTCGAACTCCTCGACGCGGGCGCCTGGCTCGACGAACCACTGTATTATCTCACATTCTCTGATGCCTGTGGTCGTCAGTTTAGACTAAGAAATAAGGATCAACTGGTTATAAAAAAGAACGGTGGTTACCTTCACCAATATCTGCCAGCAGAAACGGCTTCACAACCTCCACTCTTGCCGTTGCCGTGAACAACCTTGCGGGGTGGCTTCTCCACACATTCTGCCCTTGTCCCCGCCTCACCAGCGTCCTTGACAACGGAATCGAAGAAATAGAGGGTATCTTAACAGGCATTTTTACTCAAATCTCAGGAAATCTATGTAGAAACAATCATTGTGCGAAACCACCCTTTAAACCTGGGGCCCCGCGTTCGTTCGTCCCTGGTTTCCTGATTATCTACCAATCGATTGCCGATTGTAGCCGCACTTTAAGCCGAGCCCTGACGTCTGACAAAGACGCTTGGGCCAGTCTTTACGGGCAAGATTCTCCGGGTCCCGAGAGCTTTTTGACCCTGAACGAGGCTGAGTACTGTGATATTTATGCTCTGGCCAAGATGAACATCACGAAAGGCTTGCTGAGGCGCGCATATCTCAATATTGAGGCTTCAACATGTCTAGGCTGCCAATGGAGATCTTTCAGCACGACATACCGCCCCCGCGATGCTGAGAAGAAGGACATCGCGCCAATACCGGCACCTGAACCAGGAGCACCCAAAGCCCCCTCCGCAGCAGATCTCCCGTCTCCTCTCGCAGACGCCCCAAGGGCTTATGGCAAAGCCGTTGAAGAATTCACACCGAAGCCGCTCTCGCGCCCAATTGGACTACCCACACCACCCCGCGCAGGCGAGAACACAGGTGTGGACACAAGGACATGGAAGGAGAAGAGAGATGATTTCGTGAATTACGACAAGCATTTGGCGAAGAGAAAGATGCTGTACGTTTCTGTCCACTTGCTCGTCTAAAGCCCGTCTATAGAACCTGATAGACAAAGAAAATGGGGCATGAACGGAAGAGCAAAGACTGATTCAATGACCACAGCACCCAGAAAATGAGCACCCCCTACTTCCGCGAATGGTCCAACATGCGCCATCACAAAGGCAAGACCTTCCTTGCGCCTCCACGACTGTTCAGATCAGACAGAGCCCTCTACTTCCCCAACCTGCACGGTCAGACCCTCATAAAAGAGAAGGAGCTCCGCGACACAACCTCGACACTCCAAGACACAGTCTCCATCGTCTCCGTCTTCTCCTCCGCCTGGGCCGAGCGCCAAGCCGCCTCCTTCGTCTCGGAAAAGGCGAATCCAGAACTCCATGATCTGGTGAAGGAGAGCAGGGGCTCGGCTCAGATCGTGCAGGTTAATATCGAGGAGAATGCGATGAAGGCTGCGCTGATTGGCCTGTTCAAGCCGAGTTTGCGGAAGTCGCTGGGAGAGGGGAATTGGGGGAGGTATTTTGTGGTTAGGAAGGGGATGACGGATGAGATGCGTGATGCCATTGGATTGCTGAATAGTAAGGTGGGATATGTATATTTGTTAGACGGAGCCTGTAGGATTAGGTGGGCGGGAAGCGGGATTGCGGGGGAAGATGAGAAGGAAGGCCTCGTGAAGGGTGTGAGGAGGTTGATTGACGAGGCAATGGCAAAGAAGAATGCAGCAAAGAAAGTGGAGGAAGTCAAGGAAAAGGAGAAGCCAGCCAAAGCTGGAAGTGTATAGAGGCGGAAAGCGCCATTGTATGATATAGCCAAGATATACCCATAATGTACAAATAAACAGCCTGCTCTGCGCCACCTGACACCCGCTTTGGTTAAAATTGCGCCTTATAAAAATGCACTTGGGTCCGTCTCCCTCAAAAACCTCACAGCTTCAATGCTGATCTCTGGATCTGTTGCATCCTCGCCAGCCTCTCAAAACGATCTCAATACTCTTTAAGGCGTCTGCCTGGCCAAACAAACCCATCCATAATGCTCTCACCGCCTGCGGACCCTGCTGTGATTTCCAAATATCCTCACATGAAGTACAAAAACAGCAAGCAGACAATGCCAATGAAGCTGCCCAAAATGATAGCGTCCCTGCGCTTTTTCGCACTAATCCTGCCAATCAAACTATTCAACCCCGGCACATGCGCCGCCGCACCCTGTATTCTGCGCTGAATACTCACCAGGGTCTCTCTCTGCAGGCCAAACTGCTCGTTAACCGCATACGCCTGCGACAGCACCGAATCCGCCATATTATGGCTATTCTCGATGTGATTCCGCTCGCTCAGCATGTACTCCGCTTCTGCATTCGGCGAGGATGCATGGTAAGCGTTGATGTCGGAGCGCACGTTGGAGAGGAGGTTGGCGCGCTGACGTGCGGTTTGAAGGGTTGATTTGAGAGAGGAGAACTCGCGGCGGTCGTTCTGCAGGACTTCACGGTGTCGGGAGAGGTTGTTTTGTTTGAGGGCCGAGGAGGAGAGGGGGGCCTCGGAGTCGAGGAGGCGGGTTAATTGGGAGATGAGGGTTTCGCGCTGGGAGGTGTTAGTTGCGGACTCGAGCTACGAAAGGGAACAAGAGGGATAGAGAAAGGTAGGGGGACGTTATCTGAAGACTCACTTTCTCAAAGAGCTCATTTATCTTGGATTCGGTTTGCTTCTGCTCGGCTGTTGGCTCTGCAGGTATGCTGGGAACTTGCGCATATTGAGAGTATGTGTGGAAGAGGGATTCTGTCTTGAAGCTAGTTAGCCTGGTGGTCTCTTGGTGGTGGAACGAGGTAAAGACATACCTGTGTTTCTAGTGATCTTGCTTGCTGCCGTAATTGCGCCCAGCCGGTACCAGTTGCAGAAGCCATGTCAATATTGTATTCAAAGCTCGAAGGTGAGGTTTAAAGGTAAAATATCCTGCTATTCATGCCATGTTGCTGCTGGTATCCTTTCAAAGCACCTTGCGGTTGTTCCCCCGGATCTGACGTGTTGCCAAGCAATATCACATGATATACTTTCAGCCTCGCGCTAACCATCCAAAGGCTATCCTTCCTTCTAGCGCACAACGAATCGCATGGATTCAGGGCATTTCCGACGAAAACCCTACCTGCGAAAAATACCCAGTAATCCGCCATCGCAGCACGAGACGACGACACCTCGACGACGACCTAATCGACTAATTACCCATCTCGATCACGGTAACCTCGACAAACTCTCACAATGGTATGCGCCCTCCTCATGTCGATCTCGAAGCGACGCGCATGCGTTCGAATTGGTGGATATCTCGGGTTGAGGATGAGGGCTAATGTTGCGATAGTCGTCCGGAAAAGTTAAGACTGGTGCCCTTTGGACCAAGAACAAGGAGGACCTCAAGAAGCAGCTCGGTGAGCTGAAGACTGAGCTCGGTCAACTCCGCACCCAGAAGATTGCTGGCGGATCCGCATCCAAGCTCACCAAGATGTGCGTTTTGCCATCTCCTCTCCCCCTCGTCTCAATGCCCCCGAGTCCATAAGTCCATCATCATGATCCACCCCGCCTCCTCTGGGAGTGCAATATCAGATGGCGGGATTCGGTGCTTGTAAGTGGCACGGCATCACTGACCTTCTGCTCCCACAGCCACGACATCCGCAAGTCCATCGCCAAGGTTCTGACCGTCATCAACGCCAACCAGCGCGCCCAGCTCCGCCTCTTCTACAAGAACAAGAAGTACATCCCGCTCGACCTCCGCCCAAAGCAGACCCGCGCCATCCGTCGCCGTCTGTCCAAGGAGGACTCTGCCCGCCAGCTCGAGAAGACCAAGAAGCGCGCTGTCCACTTCCCACAGCGCAAGTACGCTGTCAAGGCTGAGGCTTAAATGCTGATGGTCTGAGGGAATGGGGTGTTGGATTGGGATGGCATTGGGAAAGGGGAATCATTGCAACGGTGTATATCCAGCTGAATTAGCATATGACTTGCTCTCCGAATACCATGACTTGAACACATTGAAGGCGAAATATTCACCAGATTGCCCTTTGTAATGTTCGCGATGCTGTGATTCTCTTTCTTAAGTATGTAGACCTGTAATATCATGTTGATTTTAAATTTGGAATCTCATTTTAAAATACTTTGTGATGGTATCTATGTATTGACTATCAATGAAGACTTGGAGTATTCTGGCACCGTTCTGATGTGGAAACTCATTTTGTTCTCGAGTATCGTAACCACAATCCTTATGCATGTGCTGTTTTTTTCTCTGCCATAATTATAGTGATCTGAATGACCGCGATCTATAAATTTTTGAACAATGAACATTGCTGGGAATCTCTCAAACACCAGTCATCTCATCATCCTCATCTTCCTCTTCCTCATCCTCTGACTCCTCCTCACCCGTTGCTGGCCCTCCGAGAGCATTATCCAAATTCGCAATCAGCTCCTTCGCATGCTCTCCAAGCCTCTCATCCTCGTACTGCTGCTGCTCAAAAAGCTGCATGCTGTGATTCAGCCACTGTCGACTCGAGATCCAATAGACTTTGTGGCCTTCTCCACTGGGATCCTTCTCTCTCTCCTTCTCCCCCAAGATATAAAGGCCCCAACCACCAAGATACCACACCTCCACACTGCTATCATCCTCCCCAACCAACCTCTCCAAAACTTCAATGGCCTCTCCCTCCATCCCCGCCTCCATCAACAGCCTTGCCAAACTAACTCTCGTCGGAAAATCAGGCACCTTCTCACTCTCCGGGTCCTCATCCCTCCAGACATCCAAACTCCTCTTCAGCGCCGCCTGCGCATCCTCCAGTCTCTCCTGCGAGATCCTCACACTCGCCAGCGTCTGCCACGGCTCCGCAAACCCAGGCCCAACAAGCGTAGCCTCCGTAACCAATGCCTCGCACCTTGCCTCTGCATCAGCTTCCCAGCTCAGATCCGTCATATACACCTCGACAACACCGCACAGTGCAGTCGCCAGCTTCCGTCGCTTCTCCTCCACCGCCTCCGCCACCTCCTCCGCCCTCTTCCTCCCCGCATTCCCCTCATCCACCAACTGCTGTATCTGCTGCCGCAGCACCGACGCGCCGCGCTCGAACCAGTCCACGCTATCTCTCCCACCCTCCTCGCTCAATTGTGCCAACCACAGGAACTTCTCCGCTCCGCCACCGCGCTCCTCCTCCACCTCGCCATTCTCATCGATCTCAGCGGCTTGTGTGAAATATGTTCTGGCGGCGTCGATGTCCCCAAGCTCGACGTGGATTTCGCCAAGGAGATTGAGTGCTGGCAGCGCCTCGACGGAGTTCACATCCAGCAGACCCAGAGCGCGCTGTGCAAACGGGACGGCGCCTTCGATGTCGCCTTCGAGGAGCTTGGTCGTCGCTTGTGTGAGGAGTGAGGTTGGGTTTGAGGGCGGTGAGGAGGCTTTGCTGGGGGTGGGCGTTGTGCGGTTGATGACGGATTTGGAGTCGCCGTTGGATTTTGACTTGGACGATTTGGTTTTCGCCATTTTGAGGATGGGACAAAGAGGAATTGGAAGGGTGAGAGTTCGGGTTGTGTTTTGGGGGGGAATACTCTGGTTGTGTTGATAAAAGATTCGCGGGGCGGCAGAATTATTTTTCGAGACCGCCTTGGAGTGGATCGAGTGTTGTCGATGACGGTGCCGCTTACCGCTTTGGGACGGAACTGCTCTTCAATCGATCCCAATTCTTCCCAATTGGAAACTCAGAACATTCACGTTGTTCCGGGAAATTGGGGGTCTGAAGAGCTCGCACTTGGTATCTATTGCTGAAGGACTCGTATTGCCTCTGACATTCCTGATCACTGATGTCTTATTGGAACGGTTCCAATGAATGCATTATAGCTCTAATGTAAGTGCATCTATATAAAATACGTGTAGCGGCAGTGCCTGGTATAATCAGAGCCTCCTGACAGTCGCGAATTCACACATACTCACGAGTATCGATACCCCATGCCAATATCCAAATGCCCCCCGATGCAATCCCAACTCCCCGATTCCCATAATATCACATAAACGCTTAGAACCATCATGCCAAACAACCCATGGATATCTAGCGCACTTCCGTCGGTTCCTGAGACCTGGCCGTCGCTGGTCTCTCCATATTGCCCAGTTCTGCACCTTGACCGCTCTGACCTCTCTTCCTGCCTGTGAAATGGAACCTCGACGTCAATGGAGTCGCCAAGGCCGGCTCGTCAGCGGTATGGTCGCCGAGTCTGGAAAAGAACCCCTTCCTCTTTGCCTGCGGCTTGTCCTTATCGTCATTCAGTCCTACGTCTTCGAAGCCTTCTTCTTGCGTGGGTGGTTCTAGGTCGAAGCGCCGCTCGTTGAGAGCAGAGCGGGGTAAGCGGGGTACCCGTGCATCCAGGGATTGGCGACCATTCAGAGATGTTGGCGATTCAAGTACAGGGGACCTGGCCGATATGTCCTGAGTCGATATTAGCTTCAATTTGGCATCTGGAAGGCTGAATGCCGCTTACAAAAGAGCGTCTATACGAGTCGAAGGATTCTCTCGAGATGGGGAAGGGTTCGATTTCGGCGTCGCTCCGAGTTGTGCTTGTCGATAGATCGGCAGGATGAGAACGCCGAGGCCAGAAACCTTTCTTCTCAGGGGGTGAAGGCTGCAGTGACTTGTCAGCGCCATCTGATACGACAAGAATACAACGCTGGCTCACCGGAAGATATACGCCAGAGTCGTTGACGACTGTTGGAAGAACAATGAGCGAGGTTCTTGAAGAGCCCAGGCCATGGACTTGCGGTTTAGGACATCATTTACCACTCATTTTGTACTCTGGCGGCTGCTCATTCCTCTTGCTGCCTATATTGAGTGCGGATGACGTCCTTGAGCCTTTCAGGTCGGTATTCTCGAAGCCTGAGTCAGGGTCATTTGGTGCCCCGGGCCTGGTATTTTCGTCCGACGGGGTCTCGGGGCCGCTGCGCCTTGCAAAGGGATTGCGGATAGGCATGTTGATGAATGCAGAGGCTGGGTATATTAAGGAGATATAAGGAGATTGAATCGTTGAAGAGCGGAATTATTGGATATGTCTTCGTCAAGGAGTTAGTCTGCGATGTTTGCAAGCGCCGGGGAGCTATGTACTATGTATGTACTTCTTTGCTGACGTCCTGGATTCCGCATCTGATCTGATGGAGTGCTTCTGATTACGAGGGGTTGCTCAACGGTCATTGGCCCAATCCAATTGGAGGTCAATTTAGCCAACCTCTCGGTCTGTAGGCGGGTAGTGTCCGAAACCGTTGCAGGCACGGACGAGTTATGTACCTAGGTACCCATCCTATTATTATTGCGCCCTGGATGCATTGCGTCGTTGCTGTTTGCTGTGTTTTGGCCCAGTCAGTTTTCTGTCAGTTTTCTGTCAGTTTTAATGCCCCCCCGTAACACCACACTCTACCACTTGATACCGTCCGTACCTACTTGCAAGTCGCATATGCCGCATATTCCCCAAAAGACTCGCTTACCTGAGCTGGGAGTGACACTGACAGCGATCCAAAGGAGACCCTGAATGCCTGAATACCGAGTCTCTAAAAAGAGCATCATGCTGGGACAACAATAGTTCAAGCCGTGGATCGCGATACGATATCCCGTATCATCATTTCCAAATGAGGTCTTCATGCCATGGTTTCGGTCTCTGGCTTTTCAATTTGCTTCTGTAAGGCCATGCATCTCATCCAAGAAGGGATTCGTGTGTGCCCGAAATGCTGACATCATTGGTGAACACATCATCGCTCGTTGATTGTCCGTCTTCGAGGCTTTTGCTGCTCTTTCTACCTCATATATTGGAAGAAAGCACGATGTAAACACACGCCCCTTTTTCCTGACGGCTCGCTCTTTACTTGCGCCGGTCGGTTGCTGCTCTGTTTAGCATGAAGAAAGTCGGTCTTAATGGCTGCAAGTCGTGCTCAGGCAGCTGTCGGCATCCGTCGTCGGTGATGAGACCAGAGACGATGTCAATGGCACAAAGCACAACATGTGCATCTCTGGCAAGCAAGTGATCGTACCTGGAAACATGTGACATCAGGTATTTCGCGACTTGGTCCTAGTCCTACCTCAGATGGACGATTGGAGCCTGGTAATATCAGGATCCTTTGGAAAGAATCTATCGACAGGCATGCTGGCAGATTCCTGCGGAGAGTCGGCCTGCAGACATATTTCCAGAGCACATTTGTCTTGAGGCCCTTAATTAACTCCCCTTGGGCGGTTCAGATTCAGCAGGTACAGGTACAGGGAATTACCCCATATTTCACAATTTCGCTACATCCTTGATGGCATCGATTGCCAAAGGCCGGAAGTCTAAGAAATGCTTCCACTGCTCGGAGTCTCCAGTTCTCCTGCATGGGCTTGTGCCTTGTATAACAAGCTTCTCACCAGAGGCTTCCACATCCATGGCCTAAAAATGACGAGATCAGGGCAATAAAAGCATCCTAGATCCTGGTAAGTAATATATTTGTACGATGAGAAGCTAAAGGGGGCGGTTCTGCATACATCTGTAGAACTAGACGATGTGATGGCTATTCTCGACTCACGTTGATCAGTCGTACATACTTGAGTGATCGCGTCTTCCCCTTTGTTTCTCCATACTCATAGGCTCTTTCGTTTCCATAAAGTGCTTATCTCACAGTCGATGGATAAAAATATGTAAAATATCAGCTCCGTAGGCTTCTTTTCACTTGCGACACCTCCGATCCGCAGTTCAGGATGGTTTATATATAGTCCTCCCGTTTCACTAAGCTTTTCATTCTTTGCGTTTTCTTTCTCCGAACATATATTGTTTCTATAATTCGAATCACGAGCTTGGCAATACCACTACCTAGTGTGTCTACGTATATGCAGGTATCCGTCAAGCCAGCAGAACACCAAGCACGATGTTTTTGAGTACGGCCTCTTGAACATTAATTGCAACCACTTTCTTTTGCTTGGTCAATGATCAGAAGTGAATTAATTCTCCATTTACTGGATGTCAAAACTTTGTCACTCATTCACCCACACACAGACGCTCTTTCCGTTATACCCCCTCGTTGTTGGTCTTGCTTCAACGATATCACAAAAAGAGACGACTAAAAGAATTTCCAAGGCGCATCTACCTAAAATCTATCAAGCTACCCGCTTTGCCACTACAAATATATCCGATTTCCTCACTATTGGCATTTGGCCTTGGCTGCCATACCACACAATAGGAACTTGGATGCCAGTGCATATTAAAGAATCTTCGTCTGTGACGAGGCCAAAGGACATCTGAGGTCATCTTGTCAAGGCTTGCTCTCCGAATAGACCTTGCAATTGCTTCGCTGTTGAATATGCCTATCGGATTCTTCACAACTTGGGAGTTATGGCAGAAGTTGACTTTTGTAAGCATCTCTCAAAAAAATGGAGGATCGAATGCATGCTGACATACGTATAGGTCTTAGGTTGCGGTATTGTTGGAGTCTTTGCTATTGGCTTCATTAAGCTGTGGTGGACAGAGCGATATGTTCGAATGCAGACAATTCTAGATGAGGAAAAGCGAAGAACTATTGCTGATCTTCGAAAGAATGGCCAACTCATTGAACGAAAGACGTCTATGGATATACCCTTTGGAGTTCGAGCGATTGAAAGTGGAATTGAGGTTGATGGCATATGGATATCAAGATCGAATACACCGGTACCCGAAAGTTTGAGAGCAACCAGATCGGCCGATCAATCATCTGCCTCATCAATAATGACGAGATCCAATGCCTCTGTTGGATCTATTACTCCACCAGCGCTACCATCGCCAGCCAGCGAGACCCCCGTATCGCATCATCCAAGTTGGGCTCTTCAGGATCAGCAAGCATCAGCGGGAACTAGACCAGCAGCACGCTCTCCAGTAATGGGGCCAAGGCGTCCAGAGTACAAACCCTGGCGCTCATCACAGTTAAGATTTAGTAGTTGCGGTACACAATATGATGAAGAGACATTGGAAAGGTTGGAAGGCAAACCATCTCAGCGTGCCACATTGGCACCTCCAACACACCGTCGCCAAGGTTCAACCCCTCTATCTGTTGTCATCGACTCGGAGATAGATGCGGCTGATAATGAGCGGATTTCTAGCTCCTCTTCTGATTCGCAGCAAACAAAGTCAAGCCATGGCAAAATCATCAGGCATGGAAGCGTACAATATCATCCAGTCTACTCAGACCCTAGCGAAGAAGCTGATGTACAAGCTCGCGCAGATGCTACGGAGTCTGCTGCCATGGTAGGGGATGCTCGCAATGGCGATTACTCCGCTATTCCCACCGAAAATGTCTCACTAAATAAGTCGCCCAATGCATCGACTAACTTCTCATCAACAAGGGAAAGCACACCGAAGCCGCCTGTGGTACCTGCGAAAAATCCACGACGTACAGCGGCTATTGATTCTACCGGCCCTGAGCATTCAGCATATGCTCGAGTGCCTCTTCTGTCTCAAAAGAGACGATATACTGGCGAAAGGCCTGCATACGGCTCTGGAGAAATTCATGCCAATAAAGTTGCTCGAAGAGTAAACTCTTCATTCCAAATTTTACCCGCAGGCACATTTGCGCCTAGGAAGGAGTTTGAAATGAACATTGTAACCTTGGACAGTTCGGGTGATTCAATGACCGAACCAGAGGAGACAGTTTGGCTGAAGAGTCCAAGGAATGATGCAAGAAAGACAGCGTTTATGGAAGGCAAGAGGAAATCAGCTAAGCTGCAGAAGAAGCGTCGGAATTCAGCATTGCAGGCTAGAACTGAGTTTCCCGCCGACCCTGCATGGTTACCAGGTCGAAAAGAGGCAGTATGAGCGTCTCTTCGCGACTTCGATTTTACATACCAGCTTCCACCATATCGATTCGAATCTCGATAGCTGGCAAACTACAACGGCAACTTGAATCATACACTGTATATAGGCGTTTCGAGGGAAGATATTCTTTGCAACTTTTCGGCTATCGTCGCCCTCGAAAATGATGGACGAATTGAAATTGCAAGCAGTTGTATAAATTTTTATTTTCCTAATGGTAATTATGATCTAGACTTTGGGAAGTATCGGGCGTGGAAATATTTTCAGAATGAAGTTTCTGAATCAGAAATATAAAGGTTACAGCAGATAAGTAAGATAGGTACTTATAAAGAAAACAATCATTTAAACCTCAACTTCGAGGATATTTGTGAGAAATTTATTATGTATGAAGGGAACATGGACCATGCCAAGAGAAGAATTAGTCAGGTGACTGCGCGTCGACCAAACGCGGACTAGGTATTTCGGAGACGCGTCCCAATGATTGCCAACATAAACAATATTCCCTAGGCACCCATCTCCTCTCAACAACTCCTGAGCTTCTCTAATTGCAAGACCACGACTTGATATCTTGCAATCATTGAAGAATCAAAATGGCTGCCGAGGATCTTGAAGAAGCGCAAGGCATGGATGAAGGTGGGGTTGGAGGGCCTGGAGCACCTACTCCATTATGGGCACTCGAGGTAAGATCTTATGCGACTTTCTCGACAGAGCTTTTACAATCAGACTCCTGACTTGTTCTATTAGGGTGTTGCTGGACTTACGAAGCGTGATATTCAACTCATTGTCGATGGCGGCTTTAATACGGTTGAGTCTGTTGCCTACACACCTCGTCGCGTACTCGAGCAAATCAAGGGTATCTCGGAGCAGAAGGCAACAAAGATATTGACGGAAGGTCAGTGCATTATTCCCGAAAAAAATTCAATGCTAATCATTCACAGCTTCTAAGCTTGTCCCTATGGGCTTCACCACGGCAACAGAGATGCATCAGCGCAGAAGCGAGCTCATCTCCATCACCACCGGCTCTAAGCAGCTCGACACATTATTAGCAGGCGGCGTTGAGACCGGCTCTGTTACAGAGATTTTTGGCGAGTTCAGGACTGGAAAGAGTCAGATTTGTCATACGTTGGCTGTTACTTGCCAGCTGCCGTTCGATATGGGTGGCGGCGAGGGAAAATGTCTATACATCGATACGGAAGGAACATTCAGGCCTGTTCGTCTCCTGGCAGTGGCAAACAGATATGGACTTTCTGGAGAGGAAGTGCTGGATAACGTTGCTTATGCTCGCGCTTACAATTCCGATCATCAACTGCAACTGCTTCAACAAGCAGCGCAGATGATGTGCGAGACCCGTTTTTCCCTCCTGATCGTCGACAGCGCTACATCTCTCTACCGTACGGATTTCGCCGGAAGAGGCGAGTTGTCATCAAGGCAGACTCATCTCGCCAAGTTTATGAGAACCTTACAACGTCTTGCAGACGAATTTGGCATTGCAGTTGTTATCACGAATCAAGTTGTTGCTCAAGTTGATGGCGGACCAAGCTCTATGTACAACCCGGATCCAAAGAAGCCGATCGGTGGAAACATCATTGCTCATGCAAGCACCACACGTCTGAGTTTGAAAAAGGGACGTGGAGAGACGAGAATATGTAAGATTTATGACAGCCCTTGTCTCCCAGAGAGTGACTGCCTCTTTGCTATCAACGAGGATGGCATTGGCGACCCAAGTCCAAAGGATCTCGAGAAGGATTAGACAATGGCTGTGAAGAGGAAGGGATTTGTGTAGCATTATCTGGTGCTGATTGATGTGTGGACGTGGTTACGACTTCATGGCATGGGTAGCTTGGCTTGGCGTTTATAGGAATATGTGCTTTTGCATACTTTGCACGGTACATAATTCAGTCTAATATCATAGATTAGAAGCCGTAATTTATGAATCTGCAATAAAAAAAATGATTTCCGCACCTGAAGTGACTGCTGGTGAGATTCTGTAGCCCATCAAGCTAGGTACTACTTTGGGACTAGCGCGGATTTCAAAAGTTGCGAGACAAATGCAAACGCGTGTGAATACGACATATATGCGCCAGCTCTCAACTCACCTCTCTTTGCTTTTTAAGCTTGCTTCTTGATGGAGAGAAGATGGATATCCAAGCGCCATTGTATGTCTTTAAGGAGACGCGCATAAACTTCGACTCAGCACTTCCTAATTCCACCGTTCTCCTCCGTTTACCAGCACCTGGCGCCTCAAGCAGATCAGCACGAACATCGCAGAAGCGGCCTCTGATCAGCGAAATCGCGCCTGCAGAGGACGAAAATGCATTCAAATTAAAGCACCTAGCTTCCGCGGCATCGATATACCACCGCCAGCACCATAGTTCGCCTCGCAGCTTCCTTTGGCGCATCTTGGAGGATGGGAAAGCACTGTCTATCACTGCTGTCGATCTGCGCAAGCAAGAAAATGGGCCTGAGAATCCCCTCACTCTTCGAGTCAACTTTACGAGCCCGATACGACCTGGCTGTGTTGCCTTTGCGGATGCTAAAGAGCATGACGTCCTGAGTGTCTTTGCTCTTACAGAGTCGAATTATTTGTATACGCTTACACTTCGACCGGATTTCTTCAGACGGAGGGCGAGCACGGAGGATAATGTGGATGATTGGTGCAAGACATATCTGTCGACAGCATTTAGCTTTAAACATCCCCATCGACTTGTTGCGCCGCGGCCTGGAGAAGTGTTGATCTCTCTGCATGATGGGGGTCTGCTGAGGCTGGATCGACAGCCTGGAGAAGATGCGTCGGCGTGGAAGGAGACATTTTATAACGAGGGTGGCTGGACACAGGGATTGAAAAGTCTGATTCCATTCCAAGGGAGCAATACGATTAAGTATGGAAAAGTGAACATCGAGTTGTCAGCTGCTACAGCTATTGTTGCGCCGGGAACGGAAATCGATGGAGATCATTATGCTTTTACTGTGTCTCTGGATCATCGCGTTAGAGTCTGGAATCTGGATACTGGGAAGATCGCGTTCACTGGCGATTTATTGGGGGTTGAGAGGCAGCCGACAGAGTTGGGTAAATGGGTTATACATCCTTCGCAATCCCAACTGATCAGGGTCATTCAAGAGTCGGATGAGAGCACTATCATTGTCACATTCTCTCCTCATGGCGCAGGGGAATTCAAGTTCTGGAATTTCATCTCGAATGGAGATGGTACGGTGGAATTGGTTGATATGTTTCCAGAGGCTCTTCTCAGGCCACCGTCTCCTACGACTGACATCTGGACTATGGCGGACTTCTCGACATCTTTGCATAGCGATGAACGAGGCAAGGTATCGCTATGGATTCTATGGAAGAATAACCTGGTATATCGAGTCCAAAGTGTCGATCTCCAGTTATTGTCTCCAGCAAGTACCGCCAGCTCCTGGAGATTGAGTTGGACAGCTGTGGCCGCGGAGACTTTGCCAGACACACCCTTACCGGCGATCATACCCTCAGATCCAGAGGATTGTACGGAAAAATGGTCGAACTACATACTATACCCAGGCAAATACACGACACCTACTGTGGAGACTGCTCTCTCTATTTATGAAAGAAGCCTTGGTGGTTCAACGAAGGTATCCTTACGCAGTAGTAAGAATCTTGTGGAGAGGATATGCTCTCTTATCGGTTCTACTGCAATATTAACCACTTCATCGAACGGCCAGATAGATTATGAGCATTTCAAAGCCGCAATAGACGCTCAATGGCGACGATTCTATCGGTTGATCGTCGAGTTGGATAAGCAACGCAGCGAAGCATTATCTCTGAGCTTTGATTTTGAACATCAATTGCCTATTGTTGCCACTGCAGATGGCTTATCAGTCATCAGAGACTGCAGCGCTCTTGAACGGTTGTGGCATAATCCAGATAATGCCTTTGGAGGCAAGGCAGATGCGGTCAGTGGACTCATCTCAGCTGGAGCTGCATTCCGCGAGAATTTCTCCGACGCATTACAACACGCTTGCAAGACACAGTTGCGAGTCGAACTTTTCCAGGATCCATCTCTAACAGATGCTGAGCGTCTTCAATCATTCTATGGCAAGTGCAACTTTGCTGGTCTAATTGGTGATGATGACTTCAATCAACTACTCACCAATCTTGGTGGCAGCTTCAGGGATCTCAGTGTTGGTTTATATGAAGCTTTACTGGGCACCATGGCTGCTGCAGAAGAATTTGACAGTCGGCTGGAACGGCTTCCACTGGCGTCTTTTGGCAGGAAAATCATGGTCAAGGGCGTTCAAGAGGTTGTTGAGCTTCACCATTCGATTTGTCTTGATCAATTGGCTCTTTTGGCATTCATCGAGGGAGAAGTTGACCAAGATGAAGAGGGAATGAGCTTGGATACGGCTCTCGTCCACAGGCAGCTTATGAACATGCTAAAGCGCCTTGAGATATTAGGATGGTTGTCGGAGACTCAAATCTCAATATCACCACTGAAAACGGAGAGACAAGATACCATGGCCAACATTAACGACAGCCCCCTCGCCAAAAAACGCGAGGACATGAAGAGAGTTACGGTACTTGAAGGGACTCTTGACCATTTACTAGGCTTGGCCACTGACTCTGGTACACCAACTTCTTCTCTCCTCACAGAACTTCTTATCCGCATCTGCGATCCTAATAGCGACATTGAGCTCCAAACAGCGCTCATCCAAGCTTTCCTCCTCAAAACCGAACGTCCTGACCTTGCAGTCTCATTCTCCCGCTTCTGCTCCCAAGATCCCTTCTCTACCTACATCCAAGGACGTACATGTCTTGCTTCCAAAGACCTCTCTACAGCCGCCACCTACTTCAAGAAAGCTGCTTTTGGCCTTGGTAAGCCGGCCCTCTCCACTTATTTCGTAGGCCTCTTCTGACAGCAGCAGCACACTCCGAACCCCATCCCTCCGACCGCCATTCTTCCAGCCTCCTCAACGACACAGACTGGAACCTCATTCACGCCGGCCTCCCTTCATACTATTCCCACATCGTCTTCCTCTTCGACCTTATCAAGTCGCATTCTCACGTCATCGACTTTTCCCGCCTTGCGCTCCAATTTCTTCCCCCCGTCCACTCCGCCCGACCCTCTGACAGCGCATCCCGAATCCAGAAAGACGCTGAGCTGCGCACCGACCTGCTCTCCCGCCTCTTCTCCTCTGCCCTGCACAGTGCCAGATACGACCTCGCATGCTCGACGTTGCATCTCATTCCTGACATGGCTTTACAGACGAATTATCTGAGGGGACTAGTCCAAGGGATGTGCGAAGGCGGCGCGGTGGGAGAGATGCAGGAGTTGCCGTGGTTGGGATGCGAGGAGAAGGTTGACGAGGTGTTAGGGCAGAAGTGTCAGTTGGTTGTGGATGTTAATGCGGGAGTGCCGTGGCATATGATCCTCTACTCTTGGCGGATCCGTAGGGGTGACTTCCGTGGTGCTGCGGCTGTGGCGTATGAGCGGTTGCAGAAGCTGCAGCAGTTGGGGAATGGTGGACACGGGAAGGATCTTGTGCTGAGGAGTGGTGGGAATGTAGCGGGAGGCGATGAACTCGATACACCAGTCACGAGACAGTATCTGCAAGTCATCAACGCGTTGAGCTGTGTGGAACCGGATCAAGCTTGGATTCTGGCAGAACCTGTGGCCAGGAAGGGTGGCGTGTTGGAAAAGAGAAGAGTGGTGAGATTGGAAGATGTGAGGAAAGGATTCCAGGATGAGATGGATCGGGTGGAGGCATTGAGGAGGGGGCGATTCAGTTTTGTCGGCGGAGACGAGGATGTGGAGATGACTTGAGGGAAGAGATGATGGCCTTTAGAGGAAGGTTTCCAGATGTATTATATGCATGGCGTTGAGCGGGCGTTTTGTGGAGGATCTAGGTATTAGGAGCCCGGAGAAGCGGAGGAGGCATAAGCAGCAAAATGTAAGATCGGAAAAATGGGAGGCTAGGAATATGATATCCCATTCATCTTCCTGAGCTCGCATGAATATGTAGGCTTGGCAGGACCTTTCAGTTCACCTGGGGCTTTGAAGTTGCGTAAGATACCGGCAAATGGTCGCGATGGTTTCGAAATCCCATTGCTTTGAAGATGCACAACGACTATCACTCTTCTTTGTATCTTTTGTCTGCATTTACGTGGACTGGCGTCCCTGGAAATCGTTTATCCAATCCAAGAGAACTAGCCTAGGCTAATGACTCTGGCTCTCCCAAACTAACCGGCATTCACAACAGAGCTCTTGGGGAATTCTACAGATGGAATTTTCATACGTCCATCTTGCAGCATCACCTCTCCCTCTTGCTAGGCCTCCGGAGCGCTGCATATCTGCGAAGTAGATTCTAGGTCTTTCACCGGCTAGGCGCCCTTAAACAGATGAATCTCAATCTCCTCATCGTCGCCATCCAAGTTCCCACATCTTTCGACGTGCTTATCAACCTCCACCAGCCCCTTCTCTTTCATGAGATCAAAAAACACCACTTCGCTCTCGTGCCGCACTTTCATCGCCACACAGATCAATACTTCTGGACTTATCTCAACCAGCTTGGCCAATGTCGACACTAGATATGGGACAACATCAGGATTGTATGTACAATCCGCCACCAGGACCAGGTCGAATTTCTCAGCCGTAATAACGGCAGGCAGCGGCGTTGACCAGTCGAGATTCCGATACGAGACTCCCTCACGCTGCGTCAGGGGAGGCAGTACGGCGTCGGCTTGGAGCGGAGAGGCCTTCTTGCCGTACGGATTTGGGATGCCGAGATTCGTGCTCGCAATGGCGGCAGCTTCGGGCAGGTCTGTAGCGATGATTCGAGCTGTTGCCAGGCACTGCGAAACTGTTGCTGAGACGATTGCGCAGCCGGTTCCGAGTTCAAGGATGGTGATTGAGGAGGTGCTGTCGAGGAGGGCGCTCAATGCTGGAAGAGCTTTGGGAGAGTTGACCGGCGATGGATAGGTGAATTCCTGGAGGAGCGCAGAGAGCATGACGCCGGCATCCCTGTGATGCGTTAATATGGCAAGTGAATGGTGGCTTTGAAATGTCTTGTCAAATGTAGGAAATAGGGGGAGGAGAAGTATGAGAATTAGAAGGGTTAATGCACCATATATGTCTCGCAATACTTTCTCCTGTATCCTCTTGAATCAGCATCTCAGTGCCATTATCCAACTTAAATCTCCTATAGACCACAGAAGGAATCTTCTCAACTTTCGGCCTGAAGGTCGCGCTCAGGGCTTTCAGTACGGCACCGTCGGCAGGTCGTGCATTTTGCCTTCTGTTGATTCGAAGAACTTCTTCCAAATTATCAGGAGTGAAATCTCCATCGGCAGGGCACACGCTGAGACGATAGGGCAATTCAGTGGAGCCCTTTTGACTGATATGGTCTATGTAGATTTGGAGCTCTCTGAATCCGGCTTTCCAATGGACCGCACTCCGATGAACCGCCCGGCCATTCTTGTCACAGATGCTCAACATAACATCAAGATCCTCGCAGAGGAAGGATTCCCCCAGATCACTAGTGATGGTGATTTTCGCGGATAGGGCATGGCGATTCGTGCTTTTGATATCGGGATTCGTGATTTGCGGCGCCTTGAGGAAGCGAATGTAATGCATCTTTTTTCCGTCTTCTCTTGGGTAATGAATGTCTGGAGACAGACTCAAATGGCAACAGTACTGAGGGATCCAGCCCTTCTCTATTCTATCAATTCTTTATGATGCATATCGCGATGCGATGCGAACAATCTTCACTCAATTGATGTTTGGCTCTGCCTTCCCACGTTGTGTGTTTCGTGGTGTCGTGAAAATAAAGTGGAGATGGAGATTTCACTTTGCGCCTGAGCTTCCATTAGTGTGTCTAACGGCATCCCACGTGAGATCCATGAAGGAAGGAGTTCATCGCCAATTTTCCGTATATAAAATGGATGAAGGATCGTGCATCTTCAGATACTCTTGCCATCTCAACCTTCTCGTACATCAATGACGAGGATGAAATCGTCAATGGCAACATGAAGCATCAAAACATGAATATCTTGAATACCTATAGGTATCTTTCTGGACGGAACTCCAATGATCCAATGAGATGAAGATGCTCTCCAAGCCGCTGCTAACCCCACAATCTATGCGGAGATCTTAGCGCACCCGCCGCGGAATTGTCCCGACGACGGGGGGATACCGCTGTGCGCAATCGACCCCTCCATCCGCCCAGGTGTCCGCCCAAGTGTTCCGTGAACAAAACCAAGTGTTTCCGACTCGTTGCCTCTTAATTTTTAATTTTTGATTCTTTCCCCTCGAGCTCTCATTTCTCATCCCTCTTCATCTCTAATCTTTGCATCTGTATAATCGTGGCCCTCCGAAATCTCAAAAACATCGTCAAAATGGTCGCCTCAAAGAGCTGGTTGGAGATCCCTGCTGATTCCCACTTCTCCATCGCAAACATCCCCTTTGGAATTATCAGCACAGAATCGCAGGAGCAGAAGAGACCAGCGGTTGCTATTGGCGACTATGCTTTGGATCTTCAGGCATTTTCGAAGAAGGGCGGATTCTCTGGTCTCCCATCCATTCAAGATAAGCTCTCTGTATTCGACCAGCCAACCTTGAATGCTTTCGCAGCTCTTGGACGCCCAGTACACAGACAGGTTCGCGAGTATCTTCAAGATGTCCTCTCTGAGGGCACTTCTTCCGCACAGGTCCTCAAGGATAATGAGGAGCTCAAGAAGGAGGCTTTGATTCCAAGGGGCCAGGTCAAGCTTCACCTGCCAATGCAAATTGGTGACTACACTGATTTCTTTGCCGGAATCAACCACGCATTCAACGTAAGGCAATTTGCATACTTGAAAAGAGAATAATCTGATCATATATTAGGTTGGAACCATGTTCCGTGGCCCAGCAAATGCGCTCCAAAAGAACTATACTCACCTCCCAGTCGGCTACCACGGTCGTGCTTCCTCAGTCGTTGTGTCTGGTACCCCAATCCGTCGACCAAATGGCCAGGTCATCCTGGATCCATCCAAGCCAGACGAGCCAACCTATACCCCATGCAAGAGATTAGATATTGAGCTCGAGCTCGCAGCATTTGTGTGCACACCAAACGTCCACGGAGAGCCAATCCCCGTCGCAGCAGCAGAGGAGCACCTTTTCGGATTGGTCCTGATGAACGATTGGTCGGCGAGAGATATCCAGACCTGGGAGTACATTCCCCTTGGACCATTTAACGCGAAGAACTTTGGCACTTCCATCTCACCTTGGGTTGTTCTTATGGATGCACTGGAGCCTTTCAGGACGAAGGGTCTTGAGAACTCCACCGAGTTGAGAGCCTATTTGAAGGACCCAAGAGAGGATCGCGCTTATGATATCAAGTTTGAGGTTGATCTTACCAGTAGGTCTACCACGTAGATTCTCAACACGATCGTGACTAACATATCAAAGCATCCGACGGAACTAGCACCACCATCTCCAAGACCTCTGCATCGAATCTCCTCTGGTCTTTCCCACAAATGCTTGCCCACCACACTGTCGGCGGCTGCCCGATGAACACCGGAGATCTTCTGGGCTCCGGAACCATATCTGGCAAGGAGCGCGATTCTCTCGGTTCCCTGCTCGAGATCAACCGCGCGGGCAAGGAGGAGATCAAGCTTGCCAATGGCGAGGTCCGCAAGTTCCTCGTTGATGGAGACACCATCACCATCCGTGGAGCATGCACCGGAGAGAGCGGCCAAATCGTTGGATTTGGAGAATGTGTGGGCACCATCCTGCCAGCCCCACCTCTCCAGCAATAAACGAGTGAATGAATAACTAGACCAAGAATATATGTTTCATGAACAAAAATAAATCTGATATCTCCAATTATACCCCGCATTGCATTGCAATTATGACACTGTGAATGGTCGTGCCCAAGTCATCTCCAAGTGCCAAGCACGCTTGTTGTACCTTTGTGCCCCGCATCTAATGGTTATCGTGCTCTTATCCAGCGCCCCTATTCCGTTTTCCCCTCGGTCAACGCGGAATTTCGGTCGCCGAATGCAATGCACATCCCAAAGCCAGCATCGACACCAGATCCCCTGCGATCGCTCACGGTGCCGTGCAGAAGCCCGAGTAGCTGCCTTCCAGAAGCTGGAAAGTGTGAGATGGAGCACTGAAGAATAGCCGTGGGTATAGGCCTGTCATATATCCAAGCTGCGGAAACGCACCGTGTGCCAGTCGCGGGGATGAGGGGAGAGCGTGGAGTCCCCGCAGATTGGCTGCCGTGACCCCTGGCTTAATCCAATGACATAGGTGGGATTCGAGGAGGGCGGTGAGGGGGAAGTGACGGATAGAGGATGCCTTGGAGAAGAGTGTGGAGGAGAGCGTGGGGTAACGGAATAAAATGCCATTCTTCGGCATAAAGGGTACTGCATGGGAAGATGGAGTATAAGAGGATGAGAGCTTCCAGGTTGCTGTGCTTCATCCTCAACTCTCTCTCGACATTTTCTCTCTGTCATATTTCTGTATTGAAACTCCAGAAGGACCGCTGTCAAGATGGGCTACCAAGTTTTCGGCATTGCGATCATTGCGGTCGTGTATTTTACCATCAAGTTCTTGAACAAGACGGACACACCCAAAATCAAGAACTTGCCTGAAGTTCCCGGCCTTCCTCTCTTTGGTTCTCTCATCAAGTTCGGCACCGACCATGCCACAGCTGCATACGACTATTCCAAGAAGTATGGCCCAGTGTTCCAGGTCCGCCTAGGCAACAGAGTAAGAACGCCGTTCATCAGGTCCTATTTCCATATTTCTGACATGTGATGTGTGCAGAGAATTGTATTCGCCAACACCTTCGAATCGGTCCGTCACTTCTGGATTACCAACCAGTCCGCCCTCATCTCTCGCCCAACTCTTCATACCTTCCACACTGTTGTCTCCTCCTCGCAAGGCTTCACTATTGGCACATCCCCATGGGACGAATCGTGCAAGAACCGCCGCAAGGCCGCCGCCACTGCCCTGAACCGTCCAGCCGTCCAATCCTACATGCCAATTCTCGACCTCGAGTGCAACGTCTCCATCAAGGAGCTTCTCGAGGACTCTGGCAACGGAAAGGTTGATATCGATCCCATCGCATACTTCCAGAGATTTGCGCTGAACACTAGCTTGACGCTGAACTACGGCACGAGAATTGACGGAAATATCAACGATGAGTTACTCCAGGAGATTTGCCACGTCGAGAGAGTTGTGAGCAACTTCAGAAGCACCAGCAATAACTGGCAGGATTATATCCCACTCTTGAGACTCTGGCCGAGCATCAACAAGGGACCGAAGGAATACAGAGATAGAAGAGACAAGTACTTGACCTTCTTGCTCGCTAAACTGAAGGATGAGATTGCAAGGGGAGTCGACAAGCCTTGCATTACCGGAAACGTGAGTCCCCCAAAATAAGAAGGCGAACAATTAGGACAGCCATTGATCTAAGATGAGCAGATTCTCAAAGACCCAGAAGCAAAGCTCTCCACAGATGAGATCAAGTCGATTTGCCTTACCATGGTCTCTGCTGGTCTCGACACTGTTCCAGGAAATTTGATTATGGGAATCGCCTACCTGTCATCTATTCACGGCCAAGAGATCCAACAACGCGCCTACGAGGAGATTATGAAGATATACCCCAACGGCGACGCCTGGGAGAAGTGCATCGTTGAGGAGAAGGTCGCATACGTAACGGCCTTCGTCCGCGAAGTCCTCCGCTTCTTCAGCGTCATCCCGATCTGCCTCCCAAGAACGAGCATCAAGGACATCAAATACGAGAACTCCGTCATCCCTGCCGGAACGACCTTCTACATGAACGCCTGGGCCGCGGATTACGATCCAGTCCACTTCAAGAACCCAGATCAATTCTCCGTCGAGCGCTACCTTGACAACCTCGAGGGCACTGGCGGAACCCCACATTACGCATACGGTGCTGGTTCCCGCATGTGCGCTGGCTCGCATCTCGCCAACCGCGAGCTGTACACCGCCTTCATCCGTCTCATCGTCGCGTTCCACATCGATTCGCCAAAGAAGGTTGAGGATCTTCCAATTCTAGATGCGCTGAAGTGCAATTCCATCCCCTGCGCGTTGACCACTGAGCCAAAGAAGTTCAAGGTCGGATTCAGAGCGAGGAATATTGATTCGTTGAAGCAGTGGATTGCGGAGAGCGAGGAGAAGACGAAACACTTGTTGGGTTGAGACAATGATGATGGATGAGGGATGACAATTGAAATGATGCCATTGGAGATGAAGTGGGAATTGAGCTCACAGTGCGGGGAGGAAGGAGTTGGTCGCCAAGTATGGTGGACTTGTTGCATAATGCATAATGCATTTCTCCAAATGTTCGAACAAGATATTAAGTTAAAAAAATATAAATAAAAAAATATAAACAAATAAGAGGTATTATATACTGGTGATGATGTATTATTTAGTGCCACTGTGATACCCCAGGCTGGCAGTCCCATCATCTGGGCCCCTCCTGACACTAGCGCCTCCCCGCTCCTTCGACTCCTCTTTTCTCTCGGGCTCTCATTCCGCTTCAGCCTTTCCACTACCCCAACCTTTCTCCTCGAGATTCGCCCTTTTTACCATTTTTCTCCAGATGCGCCGACCGTGAGCATGCAAAATATTCTCGAAACGCAAGTCAGCGATCTGTCCAGCCTCGTCGACTCGCCCATCGCGCTACCCCTGGTTCCCGCCTACGCGATGGCGGACAGGTCGAGAGCGCAGGAGAGTGCGGAAAGCCCAGCGCGCGACGGGAAGCGGAAGAGTGAGGATGGCGGTGCCCAGAACGGAGGACAGCCGAGAGCGAAACGGAATCGATACATCTCAATCGCATGGTGAGTGAACGCTTTCCGCGCGTCTATTCTACGATGGGAGTGCTGCATTTCTGGGGTCCCCACGATCGCGATGCTTGTCGGTGTTGAGGCAAACATTTGACAGCGCAACGCGGAGCTCCAACTGATGTCATTTGATAGCAACGAATGTAAACGACGGAAGATCAAATGTAATGGTAATTCGCCTTGTCAGCGATGCGGAAATCTCAATCTCGAATGCCAGTATGCGCCGAACTGCTGCGCGAACGGGTTCAAAGACTCGGAAGAGTTCAAGCAGATGAACGCGCATCTGTCGAGTCTTCAGGAGCAGGTCGATAATCTATATGCGAGTCTCAACGCGCTGCGAAATGGCGAATCAGGATCTAATCGATCGATGGGAGGGAATATGAGCCAGAGGAGTGTGCAGAGCGTCAGTCCTACCATGACGTATAGGCCGGTACCCAGGCATCCACGATTCCAAGGACCGACGAGCTCAGCTTTCAGTTTCGATGTGGCGAAGAATACACTTCAGAATATGGGATATTCGGGTATTGGCGGGGAGGACGGTAATGGGTTGCATGATGAGACACCGTTGGGTACGCCGCCGATGAAGTCTGCGGTCCTGGCTGCGCATCCCTTCAAGGATCCTTTGTGGGCTATAACGAAAGAGGAGGCGTTGAGGTTGTGCGTGATCTATGAAGATGAAATTGGCATAATGTATCCAATGATTGATATAAATTGGGTCATGCAAATTGCCAATACTCAGTATCGCACCATTGAAGAGAGCAATTCGAGGAATGGGGCGAGCTCCAACGCCGACACGCCAGGTGCTGCTCCAGACGAGGATTTGAATATTCTCAAGATGGTCCTGGCTCTAGCGACTGTTCTGGAAGGCTCAGGACAGAGTGAGTATGGGAATCGTCTTTACGAAAACGTAAAGCATGCTGCGGATGATACCCTGCATGCCGAAGGTGTTTTGATTAAAGATATACCTTTGATCGTGCTTGTGGCAACATATCATTTCCACTGCGACAAAGAGTACGTTTGCACCTTCTGGAAATATGTGATCGTGTGCTAATCCTACTGTAGAGCTCTTGCCTGGCGTGTAATTGGGCAGGCGTCTCGGATGTGTGTTGAACTCGGTTTACACCGCCGAGACGCTCTCTTCAAGAATTTCCCAGATGAGGAAGATCGAGCACATGCGATGCGATTGTTTTGGTCAATATACTGCCTCGATCGCCGTTGGAGTTTCGGCACAGGCATGCCTTTCGCAATGCAAGACGCAGACATCGACCCTTCACTACCTGAACCTCAAGTCAAGCTTCCCTACCTAAACGTCATGATCTCCTACTCTCGCATCGGATCTCGTGTCTGGCGCTCCGTTGCTGGCTTTGATAACCTCATTCCAACTGATATCAAGAAAGAAGACATCGGCTATCTCGACTATCAGATACTGCAATGGCAAAAATCGATCCCGGCCGAACTGCAACTCCCTACTACTACGTCACCACAACCTTCGAGCCGTGCACTTCACCGTCTCCAAGTCTTGCTCTACCTGCGCTGCAACCAAATGCGCATCCTAATCTACCGCCCCGTCCTCCACTCTGCCAACTCCATAATGGAAAACCTCAACTACGCCCAGACCGTCGTCGAGCTCGCCAAAGACACCATCCGAGCCCTCACCCATCTCAACCAAACAACCGACATATACCGCGCGCAACAAGTCTGCTTTAATTACTTCCTGATCTCCGCGCTCGCCGTGATCTTCCTCGCATCCTGCCACGCACCCGTCCAATTCAGCGCCGTGTGTAAGGACGAGTTTTACATGTCTCTTGAACTCGTGCGGGGATTCAGCAGTAAATCATACGTGTCGAAGCGGCTCTGGCGCACGATAAAGGGACTGAAGGAGGTGGGGCCGAAGTTAGGATTGGAACAGGAACAGACACAACTACCAGCGACAGCGAGGCGGGCGTTGGGTGCTGGGGAGGATCCGCATAATTCTGCAGCGCTGGCGATGGCGGGATTGGCTGGACACGAGATCTCGAATCTACACGGGTATATAGGGGATAGGGGGGGCTCGGGAGCGAACGGAGGGATGGACGTGGGGAATAGTCCGATTAATGGGTTTCAGATGAGCCATGAGATGACGAATCTTTTTGAGGCGGCGTTGGGGGCGGGGACGGGACTGCAGGGAGGATACACGCCGTCGGCGCAGATGGATGGGACGCAGAGTGAGGGAATGGTCGGGATGATTGGCCAAGGCGGAGCGAATGTTTTTGGTGGGGAGGATGAGCTGTACAGGCAATTGAGGGATCTATTTTGATGGGAAGGGAAAAGGCGAAAAGAAAAGCGGGCGGGGTGGGAATTCATCGGATTGGAAGCTCTGGACGGGTGGCGTTATGTTCGTGCATACTGGGAGGATTCTGAGCGATTGAAAACAGCATATTTAGCATAGGTGTCTTAGGAAGTATTCATTAATTTCAGCATTCCATCTTCCTTCTCCCGTCTTCCGTTGCCTTTGTGCATCTTGCAAAGGAGAGCTGTTGGATATTGTGAGGCACTGATATATTCCCTGGGTCTTTGTTTGCCTTTTCCATCAGCCATCCTCTTTCAACAAGTGATCATGGCGCCTATATCAAGACGGGCATGCCGCACTGAGTTTAGAAGTCTGAGAACACAGATCATTCTCTCCTACCGCAGTCACCAAGGTCAAGTCACAGTATATATAGACATCTACTTGAGAACTTCAAAATTGGGAACTCATTTTATGATTCTTCCAAAAACCTTGCACGTCCGCGAGGACGTATTGCAAGCTTCCCTGCACACCCGCGAGGATGCATAGCAAGGGAATTTGATCCTGCCAGTCTAATCCAACAATGCTCCCGCGACTGCAGCATGTCCTCCACCACAAATCCAAGGGCCGAAGCCTACAAAAGCAAAACAGAACAATACCAAACAGTACAGGAGGCCCGATGGAGGGAGCGCGCCGGCTCGCTATCCATTACATGAGGTGCCCTACAAAGGAAATCCGCGCACCCTCCGCTGTTTTCGGATTCCCAAAATCCAAAATCCAAAGTCCAAAGTCCAAACTCGCTGTGCCTTTGCCAGGCTCCCAAGATCCAAAATCCAAGCTCGCTCCCTCCCACCCAGAGATCCTGAGTTTGCGCCAATTGTCGAGAAAGATTGTGGATGGCGATGCTGGTGATAGGCGCTGATAATGAAAGTTGCTGTGTTGAAAATAAATGTTTGGTGACGCTGTGGCTGATGATGTTGAAGCGACAGAATCTGGGTATAAATATGTTGCTGGCGATTTCGAATGCTGACAATGAAAACCGAAATGATAATTGCTGGTGTTGAGGCTGAAGTCTGCCGCCGAAGCCTGCCGCAAGTGATGCTTAAAAGTAGTCGGCATCGGAATATACATTGGCCCAGAACATCATCTCGCCATGTGTCATGGCAGTTTCCACGTCGTAAAGCTCCTCATCCTCTTCCGTATTCTCGTCCTCATCCACATGCTCCTCCTCCGGAGGGTTGGAATGTCCCTCCTCCGGAGGATTGGAATGTTCCTCCTCCGCAGGGAGTTCCTGGGCTGTGAGGAAAGGAAGTCAGTGATGGTTTTGGGATAAGGGGATGTGGGTAATGATAAGAAGGGGGGAAAGGCTGAGTGACAGTGGGGGAATAGAAGGATACGAGTGGCAGTGAAGAGAAAGGGGAATTTGAGAAAGTATGATGAGATGGGGTGAGGTGAGTGACTACATACCCGCATTGGCCTGATCCACCAAGCCCAACATGGTAGGTGGACTGGAATCCTGCTTCTTGTAGAAGCGGATATAATACTTCGTTGTGAACATCCTGATGTTGTTCTTCCCGCCGTCGGCAGCCGGAAGCTGCTCGCGGCGAGAATAGCCTATGGCGCGGTATTTGTGCGCATCCTGGAGAGCATTAGCATAGAAGGAGGAGAAGAAGAACAAGACTTACAGGCACCTCGGCTGGAGCCGGGGAGGATTCTTGAGGTGCTGCAGCTGCAGCTGCAGCACCATAAGCAAGCGCAGCATCGACATCGACTCTCACAAACTTGATGAAGTGCTTCGTGGTTGTGAAGCGGATTGGAGAGGTTGGATGCTCAGCAACTGGCAGACGAACTCTGCGGCTGAAGCCGATGGCACGGTAGCGTCTGCGGTCGCGGACTGGGGCTCTTTCGGCTGGCATCTTGATGCTGGTGCTGTGGCATTGTGAGTATCTCTGTGCTGCAAGGGGACGATGAGAAGGGGAGAAGAGAGAAATGGGAAACAGGAATTGAGGAGCATACCTCTTTTCACAGGTTGTGAAGTTTGAACTCTTGAGGAGATTCTGCCTCGTAATAGCTGTGCTATGATGAGTGTCTGAGTGATGGATTGGAGAAGGAGAGACAAGATTGGGGCTTACTTTGCTTCACAGTTTGTGAAGTTTGAACAAGCTTGAACTATTGAGGATCTTTGCCTCGTAATGTCTGCGACACGGTGAGTATCTGAGTGGTGGGTTTGAGAAGGAGAGATAATCAGGGCTTACTTTGCTTCACAGTTTGTGAAGTTTGAACAAGCTTGAACTCTTGAGGATCTTTGCCTCGTAATGGCTGTGACACGGTGAGTATTTGAGTGCTGAATTGAAGGAGGAGAAATGGGATTGGGACTTACTTTGCTTCACAGTTTGTGAAGTTTGAACTCTTGAGGAGATTCTGCCTCGTAATAGCTGTGCAATGATGAGTATCTGAGTGATGGGTTTGAGAAGGAGAGATAAGATGGGGGCTTACTTTGCTTCACAGTTTGTGAAGTTTGAACAAGCTTGAACTATTGAGGATCTTTCCCTCGTAATGGCTGTGTCACGATGAGTATCTGAGTGCTGGACTGAAGGAGAAGAGATGAGATTGGACGCTTACCTTGCTTCACAGGTTGTGAAGTTTGGGCCTTGACTGTTCTTTACTCTCGACGAATGTGATGGCTTGGCTGACCGAGTCGGACGTGACTGCGATCAGATCTTGGAGCTGATGGGATGATTGTGAGTGTTGTGCTGGGAGAAGAGGGAAGATGGGAAACCAGGCCACTCACCTCTTTCACAGTTCGTGACGACGATTCTGGAGGACTATTGCCTCTTACAGATGATGCTCGCTTCACTGATAGAGTCGGACGTGACTGATATCAGGATTGAATGCTGGATGATGAGTGTGAGTGCTGTGATGCTGGGTGCAGATGGAAGGATTGAGGAAATGTGAACACTTACCTCGTTTCACAGCGCTGTGAAGAAGACGGTTTCTGGAGGTTCTTTGCCTCTTACAGATAACACTTGGTCTGATGATCGAGTCGGACGTGGCTACGATCGATTGAGCTTTCTCGAATCTAAACAACAAAGTCTCGGACGTGAGATATCGTTGGTATGCGTCAGAATACCAGTATGTTATACCAGTATTGGGAGTATGTAAGAACGATGGAGAAAAAACGAAAAGTGTGAAAATGGGCGGATATATGTAGGCAGGGAGAATATTAGCTTGAATGCTAAGAAAGTTAAGAGGATGGCTCGATTGACAGAGAAAAGCTGGTAAAAGTGAGGAAAAAGCTACTTGGAAGGCATATATTGTGAAAAGGACCGTTGAAAAAGTGTAAGTTGAGGAGTTGAGGACGAGTGGAGTGAGCATGGCAGACGCGGATTGGGCCGTTGAGTGCGTGAGCAGGATATCATGATCTGGACCAGAGCTTCGTTGACGCCGTTGAAATGCTGAAATCAAGGAATAGAACGTCGTGGAAGAAATCACAAAGTCAACATGATCAAGATCCAATCACATAGGAGAGGGGAGAAGAAAAGCGCCAAAGTCAATGGGATGAGGCAGTTAATATGGTTTACAGAGCAAATGTTGATGGAAGAAACATGCCAAAGTCAATCCTTGAACAAGGCAATTGACATGTTTGACACGATTAAACGTTGATGGAAGAGGTGAGCCAAAGTCAACACGACGAAGATCCAATGATATGGCAGAAAGGGAGAGGAAAAGTGCCAAAGTCAATGGGATGAGGCAGTTAATATGGTTTACAGAGCAAATGTTGATGGAAGAAGCATGCCAACGTCAATCCCTAGGGTAAGGCAATTAACATGCTTTACAAGAATAAACGTTGATGGAAGAGATCAAAAAGGATGATGAGAGGGCTCTGAAGACGTTCATGAATCTACATGGCATGGGAAGAAGGGAATAGTCAATCCATTTGTTCAGCATTAGTTCTATTCATCAATTGTGACCGAGTGAGCACGTTGATGAACTGAATTTACTGAACGATGCAATCGAAGACTGGCATATCTCGAGCAACAGTGTTCCCAAATGGACGGGCAATGAATGACGCACGTCGATATCATATCTGAAAGGCAAAATAAGAGCAGAATCGTATGGAAGCGATGACCAGAATAAGACCTTTCAATTGCGTAACAGACTGAGAGGAAAGCTTAATTCAAGCCAGAATGCGGTTCTAATATCAATATGCGTATCAACAAGACTCAGTCAACAACAAGCTATCCAACAATGAGCCCCGCAAGTATCTCGACAATGGGGAAGCCTCACAGAGGTACATGTATTTCATTTGTATATAACAATATATAACAATATATAACAATGAGCCATAGTAGATGGAATGCGTGACGGCAGTCGATGGATTGCTCTTTGAAGGTGCAATGACATATAAGAGAGGCAGGAACGACTTAACCGAACTTGCCTGCCATAGACGCCAGGTCGACGGCAGCCTTCGAAATACCTCTCCTCTGCCAAACTCTAAAATTCCTCAGATACAATGTCCACAGGACACCTTTCTGATGGACATGACGAAACTTGCAAACCTAGATTCGTGAGGGCTGCAGTAACAGCAGTCCGTAAGCTGTCAGATGAGACACGCGAAGAGGCTGAGAGGAAGCAGAAAGAAATTGATGATTTCAAGAAGAAAAGGAGACCTGGGCTAAGAAAGACGAAAGCAGCACAGAAGCCCAGGTCAGGAGAAAAGAAATCGAAAAATCTCTCGCCAGGCTTTGGGCCTTTAATTTCTGCTCCTCTGTTCGGCGACAACACGAAATTATCGCGCAGAAAGGCTCGTGTGTTCAGAAGCCGCCTTGAGAAGGTAGACACCCAGAGGAGGCTTATCTAGTTAAAATATACTGACAGAGTTCAGAGAGTCGAAAGCAACACGCCGGCAAACATATTGACGAACGGTTCTGACGATTGGGCCCAGAAGGATATACCCGATTTTATCATCGGCAAAACCACAAAATCAACGACAGTGCATGAATTCACCCCAACCTTAGACGTCACTGCGAGACAATCAAAAAAGGTCGCAATCAACGCATCAACTGGCAGGATGACGACGGCATCTAAAGATGTCTCTGAGGAGATTGATTTTGGCAGGACTACCAAAGAATCGCTTTACGCAATGATAGCCCAAGACAAAGACCCCAAAATCATCAGAATCCAGGCCCAAATAGTTCAGAGCTTTCGCGACGAAATCTCATCCAACCCAGCGGAAACTCCTATCGAATATGCGGAACAAACACTGCTGCGCTTGATCAAGGAACGTGGAGATCCTAAAGAGATCAAACTGCAGGCCCGGATTGTGCGCGACCTGGAGAAACTCTCTTCCCCACAGAGTATGTTCAGGTCCATGTCCTTATTGAAACAGATCACTGACCTGCTCGACTATAGTTCCAGCTACTGTCAACACGGAGAAGGCTAAGCGTGGTGGACTGGGGAAGCTCAACATCGAGAATAGGCAAGCCGAGAGACCGGAGAAGACACTAAACACTTATACCAAGGCAGCCAAGAATCGAAAGAGAGCACGCAGCCCCATAACAGCGCCGAGTAATACAAGCCCTCTTGCCTCCCCAATTCGCGGTGGCCGTCGCCCTCCAAGTGCTCTTCGTCAGCGGTCCGAGTCTCCTATCAGAGTGGCTCCCAAGCGTCGGCACTCTCCTCCATCACCCACCGAGTATTTATCTGACGCCAGCTCATACCGTTCCCCTCCTAAAGCTCGCCCCTATCTTGGTCCACCGCGGCCCACCATTCATGTCAAGAAGTTTGACGGCAAAGAAGACAAATGGTCACGCCACATCATGCATCCTGCCTCTGAGCCTCGCGCTCAACTTCCAAAACTCATCCGTGCCGGAGACGATTTGGAGAAGATCCAACAGGTATCGACAGTCCACGAGTCCTACGACACTGGCATCACCAAGACCACTCAGAAACATAGACGCAAGATCAACCGCACAAATGGTACACGTGCCCCAGACCTGGGAGTCAAGAGAGACGTCTGGGCGATGTTGGGGGCTCGTCCAGATGGAAGTAGACTGCAGCCGAGGGAGAACGAGGGCGAGAGGGTTGAGGAGACTGGGCTGACGGCTGGGAATCTGAGGAGGTTGACGGAGGCGACGAGTGGAGAGGAGCACAGGACGTTTGCGGACGTTGTTCAGGAGCAACTTGAGATGGATGATGCGCAAACTATTGAAGAGCAGTTTGGGATGGATGGCTTGAGGGATATTGATGTGATGGATGATGTGGAAGAAGCTTTTGGGGTGTCCGATTAAGGTTGTTCATGGTGGCCATGTGGAGTACGGACGGTTGAGCCGCAGGACGACACGTGTTCTAGCAGACATGTGAGGATCGTATGAAATCTAACGCCAAGGACGAGTATGGCGTTGAACTACTTGCACAAATAACGACTGACGGTATTTGCTTTGCTTCCGATTTACCATTGAAGCTTGGGGAGCCATGATCACAGATTGACGATCGCTGTAGAGCCGATTCAAGGCTGGAACAATGTACAACTGGGACAATGTACAATACACAGAAAAAGAGTCTGCGCTAGATGTCGCTTGATCTTATGCAGTCTGTTTGAAAATTGCAGATAAAACAGGCTCAGGGGTGCGTTCTCCTGTGTGATTATTGTCAAACAGATTTGTGTTCAAAGCCTGGGAAACCTAGAAACTTTGGTTCGAAAGCCTAAATGTATTGGCAATTTCATGCAAATACGCGGAACAAAGATACCTATGGTGAATGGGCTTAATTCAATGAACAAAACATATATATCGGTTCTAGCGTATATTAATCAATGTAGCGGAATTTTTCCATAACCTTACAGCAAGCAGTCCTTCCATTTCCTCCATGCCATCTCCTCCGACCTCCCCAGTAACGTGACGCTAAGACATCGGAACTTATTTCCCCCGCGCACCGCTCCTCCCGTCCTCACCGCCTCCCGAAGCAGCGGCCATTTGTCAGAGCAAAGCCAAGCCTGGCCGAGACGGACGGATGTCGTCAATGGATGTCGACATGACATGACGGAATCAAATGTCCAATTTCGTTGCTTGGGGCAGGTCCGTAGGTAATTGCTCGGGCTTAATGGTATTTCCGCCGTCATTGTCGGGATTAGTGGTATTTCCGCCCGGTGTGGAGGCGTGGTTTGGGGGAGGGGTGGTGCGGGTTGGGCGATTGGGCGGTAGGGCGGTTGGAGAGAGGTGTAGGGGGGAGGCGGGCGGGGTAGGGATGCAGGTACTACATACATACATACATACGTGGTATATTAAAGCTTGCTGCGCCCCTGAGCTGGATTGATTGTCTTTCTAGGGGCATCAGAGGGGAAGAGAAATCGAGCAATTGGAAACGCATATCGCCTCTCGCACCGCCGGAAACACGCTAGAAATCTACTGGCTTTGGATTTAGACGAAACAACGATGTCTGCGCTCCCGCAAGAGTTCGTCGAGGGGTTGGAGAACAGCAAGGCCGAGTATGTCAGGCTGGGCAACAGCGGGCTCAGAGTGTCGGTGCCGATTCTGGGCGCGATGAGCATTGGGAGCTCGGAGTGGCTGCCGTGGATTCTGGACGAGGATAAGGTGCGTTTGAGCCCCGGGCCATCGATCGCCGTGGATGATCGCTCGATATCCAATCCCACATCACGTCGCGGGAGGAGAATTCCTCATCTACGCTAGGCTAACACTGCACAGGCGCTCCCCCTCCTCAAAGCTGCCTACGACCGCGGCCTCAACACCTGGGACACGGCAAACGTCTACAGCAACGGCGTGTCGGAGACGCTGATCGGCAAGGCGATCAAGAAGTACGCGCTGCCGCGCGACAAGCTCGTGATCCTGACGAAGCTGTACGGGACGGTGGGGGAGCAGGTCCCCCTGCGCACGGCGTTCGAGAAGGACAGCCTCCAGCGGCACAAGGACTACGTGAACCACGGGGGCCTGTCGCGCGCGGCCATCTTCACGGCGGTCGAGGCGTCGCTCGCGCGCCTCGACACGCCGTACATCGACCTGCTGCAGATCCACCGCTTCGACGACACGGTGCCGGCCGAGGAGACGATGGAGGCGCTGCACGACCTCGTGCGCAGCGGCAAGGTCCGGTACATCGGCGCGAGCAGCATGTGGGCGACGCAGTTCGCGCGGCTGCAGTTCGTGGCGGAGCGGCGCGGGTGGACGCGGTTCGTGAGCATGCAGAACCACTACAACCTGCTGTACCGCGAGGAGGAGAGGGAGATGAACCGGTTCTGCCGGGAGACGGGCGTGGGGCTGATCCCGTGGGCGCCGCTGGCCGGGGGGAAGCTGGCGAGGCGGGTGGAGAGGCAGGGGACGACGGAGAGGAGCAAGGGCGGGGAGTTCGGGGAGGTGGATCGCAGGATTGTGGAGAGGGTGCAGGAGTTGGCGGATCGCAAGGGCTGGACGGTCAGCCAGGTGGCGCTCGCGTGGATCGGTCGCCGGGTGTCGAGCCCGATCGTGGGGTTCAGCAGCGTCGAGCGGATCGACGAGGCGCTCGGGGCGAGGGGGAAGACGCTGACGGAGGAGGAGGAGAAGTATCTGGAGGAGCTGTACGAGCCGAAGAATATCATTGGGCATACGTGAGGGGAGGGAGGGGAGGGGAGGGGAGGCGAGGGGAGGCCAGGTCCGGATGGGTTAGATAGATGGGTAGATAGGTGGACAGTTCGTCAGAGACAATAGAAGAAAGCTCCAAGCTCCAAGCTCCAAGCACACTACTCTTCTCTGACATCGAGGAAGCGTCTCGTTCAATGGCGTCCCAGCAGCTCACGACAACGAATCAACGATGCAAGCCAACAATGCAAGCCAGCATCACTGCATTGGCAGCTCTCCTTACCTGCTCACCCAAGCAATGGTGTGGATCCGTCGTTGGAAGCTCTCTAACTTCCTAGGTGAAGGACGACGACGACCTCTCGGATTATGTCAGCGGCATGAGCTGATGGTCAGCCCCTCATGTGGTCTCGGGGATAGGTACATAGGTAGGTACGGACGGAACAGGACAGGGAGTGGACAAAGAAAGACAGGCGAGACTCGAGTGTCGCACGCGTGATGGGTGATGGGTGATGCGTGATGGGATGCGTGATGCGGGAATGACGCGTGATCCAGCGAGGTATTCGGCAGACAGGCAGAGAGGCAGACAGGCAGGCAATGGTGGGATTCGGGCCTTTGTCACTCCGTCAGTCCGTCAGTAGTCAGTCGACGAAGGTCTTCTGGAGATGAGATTCTTCAACTTTAGGATCCGAGGTATCTCGTATTTACAGCACCGTACATTCCCTGGTATTGATGGTACTCAGGGAGTCAGGTATGTATCTGTAGCTATGTACCATGTACCATGTACCATGTACCAGAGAATGCGGGCGCTGCGGCAGTTCAGACAGACGACTCCACTCACCCCGGATTTCAGTGCAGGCTAACTGCATGCGGCATGCGGCAAGCTGCGCAGGATGCCGTAGTGGCAGGCTCACGCGACTGATGCTGACGATGATGATGATGATGATGATGATGATGGGAATGACTGCTGACTAATGACTGATGGGGGGGGAGGGGAGGAAGAGAGGAGTCAGGAGAGGGAGGGGAACCTTGCCTGGGATGCATTCCTTCCTTTGCTGTTTGTTAGCTGTGGTGTGAGTTGACTGATTGACTACTGACTGATTGACTGACTGACTGACTGACTACTGACTGATTGACTGACTATCTACTGACGGGTTGAGTGATAGGTGAGTGATGGTTGACTGCCTGACTAAGTACTTCTACAGCTACTGACCTGACTGATGAGACTCCCACTCCCACTCCCACTGCCATCCTGAGTCCAGAGTCCAGAGTCCAGAGTCCAGAGTCCTGAGTCCTGAGTCCTGAGTCCTGAGTCCTGAGTCCCGAGCTTCCTGACACTCTCAATCCAATAGCGATAGAGGACAGAGGTACATAGGGACTGTATAGGTACGGTACGGTATTCTGCCACAACATCCGTTTCCGTCCATCCCGTCCAGCCCGTCCATCCTCGTCCATCCATCCCCCCCCTTCCCACTTCCACTTCCCCTCTTTCCCACCCAGACCCAGACCTCTCTCTTGTAACCTTACATACCTCTCCTCACCTCTCCTCACCTCATCTTCCTTCAATCAATCACACTCATCCTGTACCTGAATCCTAAACTCTGCCATCACATCAACGACATCAACACCACAAACAATCATCAATTCATCTCTCACTCCCTCAATCACCTCAAACAGACCTCCATTTGTTTGATCTCGCCCTTCTATAAATCCCTCCTTCACATTGTCCATCCTTGCTTGATTGACTCGTCAGAGCTTCAAGCCTCACAAGACCAACGACCCAAACTTCACCTCTAGTTAATAAACTACCTTCATCATGCCTGATACCGAATCTGCCCCTCTCACGAAGATCGACTCCGCCGTCCAGGGCCTTTCCATGTCACCGCCGAAGGGGAAGGGCCATCGTCGGATGAGTTCCACGGCCGAGGGCGTCTACAATATCAATGACTTAGGTATGTCGAGTCCTCACTTCACCCTCAGACTTCACGTTACTGCACCCGCGTAAGAAACACCACTGACTATGAACGACAACAGAAAAGGAGGGAAAGGACCTCCTCATTGCGAAGGAGACTCAGAAGCTCAACTGGTGAGCCTCATTCATCCGATTACCCCGCACCGCATGTCTACATCTATACCTCCGTGCATTGTCCATCAACGCGAACAAGGGCTGACGATGCATCGATGATAGGAAGATCAACACCTCGCCAGCCTCGTTGGAGGACAAGGAGGTATTAAAGAAATTCCTCACGACCCCGCCAGTCAAGAGGATCAACCTCCACTTCCCACTGGGACTCGAGGTGACGGCGCGGAACCTGAAGGGTGTGACGATCGATGATGCAGTACATGCCATCTACAAGCAGTATCGTAAGAAGGTGCGTCTCCCACTCCCGCGTTTCCGGACATCCACATCCACATGCACGTCATGGTCTTGGCATTTCGAGAATCGAAGCTGATGACAATCCCCAGGCCGATGACGAACTCGAGAACCCCGTCCTCGCCGGCTTCGAATGGGACAAGGAGGAGTCGTGGACCCGACTGATCGTGCACTGCAAGAAGGAGGGCGCACCACCACCGACCAAGAAGTCCAAGAAGAAGACGAAGGAAGAGGGAGAGGCATAGATGCACTCCGCTCCCAAGCCCTCTACTCCTTGCTTTCGAGTAGACCTTGAGACACCACTGCGAGATGATGATTTGACAGATATGGAACGGGATACGCTGGCGCGCGAGCTGGCTTGCTGACCTTGCTGATTGCTGATACTTATTGATATTTATTGATTGATGACGGGAACGAGAGGACTTGCGCTTTGACTGGCTGTGGCTCCTGCAAACTTACTTTCTTTCCGTGCTGGCTGGGGACGGTCGGCCGGCCGGGACAATTAAACTCTCCTTTTGATGCGTTCTGATGTGCTTTTAGATGTGATGCGTGTGATGTGTGCGTGGAGAAATTTGCGTGCTGTGGTGTTGTGCCTGCTCGTGGGCTTGTCGCTTGCTGATGATCCCTGCTGTTATTTGTCGTCTGTAGCTAACATGACAGGGTGGACTTCACTCATGTACAATATTGCCAGCTCAAAGCTTGCGATGCTGATTATTTCCGATGGCCCTTCGAGGTCCATCTCGTGGACGGAAGCAAGCGACCAGCCAGCCATCATGACGAATTCGATCGTCGGTCTCGATTGGCTTCCCAGCGTTGTTATCGTCCCCGACGACTCCCAACGTCGACGACGGAGCGCCGATGGGCTTTGTCGTGCCATGCGCGATAGGCATCTTATCTTAGTGTCCGCGCCCCTCCTGCTGCTTGATATGTTGTGCAAGTAGGTACGGGCACGTCAGAGTGTGCGGAGGGGGCGATAAGATGATGGTGCGGTGCGATAGCTGGGGATTGACTTCTGAGTGTGCTGGCCGTCTCCGGTGGCGTTGCGGAGGGGGATATAATTGCAGGTAGGTCTTGATGTAAGTCATTGTCTTTCTTCTCGTCTTCTGTTCTTCTCCAGCTTCATTTCTACACGCCATTCCCTCTGTCTGCTGCTGCGATACATACACAATGTCCGTCTCCGTCCTGGGCACCGTCGAGTAAGTCCTCCCTCACCAGCCTGCGCCCCCCAATCCCCCAATCCCATCATCCATATACTGATCGTCATCCAGCGCCTCGACCCTCGTCCCCCCCTCCGAGATCGAAGCCCTCGCCTCCCGCGCCGGCCTCAAGATCCAGTCCAAATACCTCTCCGACTGGTCGACCCTCCTCTCCGGCCTCAACCACTGCGCCAAGCTCGTCTCATCGCAGCCCGACCCCGTCCCCGCCGTCGACCTCTCCCTCTACCCCCGCACCTCCATCCACCGCCCCCCGCCGTCCGAGCGCGACTCCGGCGGCTGGGCCACCAAAGCCACCGTCGTCTGCACGCGCCCGACGTCGCACGAGCTCGCGGGCAAGACCATCACCCTCAAGGACAACATCGCCCTCGCCGGCGTCCCCTGCACCAACGGCACCGGCGCCCTCGCCTGGACGCCCCGCGTCGACGCCGTCCTCGTCACGCGCATCCTCGACGCCGGCGGCACCATCTCGGGCAAGGCCGCCTGCGAGAACAACTGCTTCGGCGCCGTCAGCGACACCTCCGTCACGGGCCCCGTGCACAACCCCTACGCCCACGGCTACAGCTGCGGCGGCTCCAGCTCGGGCTCCGCGCGCCTCGTCGCCACGCGCCAGTGCTGGGCGAGCGTCGGCGGCGACCAGGGCGGCTCGATCCGCCTCCCGGCCGCGAACTGCGGCATCGTGGGCCTGAAGCCGACGTGGGGCTGCGTGCCGTACACGGGCGTCGAGTTCCGGCCGCACGGCGCCGTGCAGTACGCGCGCGAGCTGGACGCGCACCTGGCCAGGCCGGCGGCGGAGCAGCTGCGCGGGGTCCGCGTCGGCGTGCTGAAGGAGGGCTTCGAGGACGCGCTGCAGGACGCGCAGGTCGCGGCGACGGTGCGCGCGGCGGCGGCGCGGTTCGCGGGGCTCGGCGCCGAGGTCGTCGAGGTGTCGGTGCCGGCGCACGCGGACGCCGCGCTCGTGTGGATGGTGGCGCTGCCGATGGCGGGCACGCAGCAGGGCCTCCTCGGCGCCCCGTCGGGGCGCAGGCAGCTGCTGTTCCCGGAGCGGGCGGCGCTGATCGGGGACCGGCTGAGCCAGGCGGCGTTCGACAAGCTCGGGCCGGGCGGGCAGAACATCTACCTGCGGGCGCTGTTCCTGCGGGAGCGGTTCGGCGCGGCGCTCGGGGCGCGGTGCACGAACCTGGTGCGGGCGGCGGGCGCGGCGTACGACGCGGCGCTGCGCGACGTGGACGTGCTCGTGATGCCGACGGTGCCGTTCCCGGCGGCGCGGCTGCGGCGCGCGGAGCAGCTGTGGGCGGACGGCGCGGAGAGCGCGGCGGAGATGGGCCCGCTGGCGGTGCTGGCGCGGACGGTGGGGGCGACGAGCAACACGTGCGCGTTCAACGGCACGGGGCATCCGGGGCTGAGCCTGCCGGTGGGGTTTGTGGATGCGGGGGACGCGGAGGGCAGGGCGCGGGGCGTGCGGCTGCCGACGGGGATGCAGGTTGTGGGGAGGAGGTGGGAGGATGGGCTGGTGTTGCGGGTGGCGGGGAGTTGGGAGGGGGCGGCTGACTGGAGGAGTTTTACGGCGTGAAGAGCACGGTGTGGGGAGGCGGAGGTGTGTAGATAGGTAGCATAGTGAAGTGAATACGGCCTTCGATCACATTCGCACTTCGGGGATGCATGCATGTTCAGGACGGCAGAGGGCACGTGATACGACGGCGACGACGACAGAAGACGTCGAAGGGCTGGCTGGTAGACATGCAGGTTATCGCATCGCATCGCATTGCCGGGTCGCATCGCACGCACATGACGCCGCGCACTCGGCGATCGCGATCTACAGCCCCCGCAGGCACGCATGGCTTCCTGCGCGGCGGGGGCGAAGGCGCAAGGCTGACTGACCGACTGACTGGCTGGCTTTTGGGGTGGGGTCGGTGATGCGGCGGGTGCCGGTGCGTCGCCTTATCTTACTTGCGTGGGTAGGTATGGATGGGATGGGGAGGGAGGGAGGGAGGCGTCGAGGGGGGTCTCAGCGAGTGCGGTGGGAGAGGGGGAGGGGATGGTTGAGTGGTTGCGCAGCGTCGAGGATCGGTTTGAGGCGGCTCTCGCTCTCGAGGAATCGGACGTGCTTGCAGGGAGGGGGCGGGGGGGAGGGCTGGAGGAAGACGTATGTGATGCTAGATGCGTGCGTGCGGCGTTTTGGAATCGCAATTCTGCCTTCTTGTCGCGCCGGATCGGCGAGGGCTGGGCTGTTATCGACGCGGTGACGGACGTCATGCTATCCATAGCAATGCTATGCAATGCTATGCTCCACCGTTGCATAGATCGCACTTCAGCCCCCCCTCTTCCCTCCCCCCTTCTTCTCCGCAATCGCACAGCAGCCCTACGAAAGTCGCCAAGTCAGATCAGACACTAGGCCGAAGCGGGGCCAGGCCGCCGTTCTCCAAGGTCTCGGCGCATGCAGGAATCGCGTCGCAGCCTCGTCGCCCGGAGGCCGCCGACCGGCGTCGATGTCGCGCGCGCATCGCCAAAATAAAGCCGCCTGGGGAGTTTGCGCTGTCTGGACGAAGCTTCCGAGGATCGGAGCGGGAGATGGAGGGGGGAGGGGACGTGGACGCAGCGGGGAGGTGAAGCCTGTTTCTGCTGGCTGCTATTCGCGTGCTTACTTACATATGTACTCGGCGAGACAAGCGAGGCGGGCGGATACATAGGTATATATGTATATGCTCAGGTGATGCAAGCCCCGCGAATCCTCCCGCTCAGCCCGAGGCTCAGATTGGTGGGCAAGAGCGCCGAAGCCGCGGCGTAAGGGCTGCCACGTATGTAGCAGCGCCGTAATCAACTTTACCTCTTGTTGTGTGCCGTCGTCACAACGGGCGCCGCATTTGCCTATTTGTGACGCTCGCCGCGGATAGCCGCGTCGCGGGACCGGCTATCTCAGGCTGTGATGGCGGCTGGGCGTTGGCGGGACGATGGATGATGCTGCTGGACGCATTGGCGGATTGGGGGATTGGGAGGGCACGGGTCGCCGGAGGATGAGAGGATTGGGTGGAGATAGATAGGGTAGAGTCGGTTTTGGAAACGATGGTATTGTGCTTGCTTCAGATGAGTGCGGTGGACGCTGTCATGGTGTGCTTTTGGGAGAAGGCAAGGAGTCGTGGGTGGGTGGGCAGGCTGGGCATACAGTGCCCTGAGAGTGAGGGGAGAGGTTGGAGAAGGTGATAGCTATAGCTCGGAAATGACAACTGATAGACGATGAAGAGACTCTGGAATTCTGCACTTGAGCTATGTATTCCATCGCAATACCCCGATACCCCGCTCAGTGCATGATGTCGATCTGGGGAGAGCTAGCCGGCAGGGTGGATATGCCCGGCCCAGATGTGACCAGCAGAGCTTCGATGCATCAAGCTTGCACGTCACACTCTGACGCGTATATCACATTGGAGCTCGAGAGCCAGTACACAAGAGTGAGGCGGCAGCTGCAGAAGCCATATTTTCTTTTTTTTCGGCTGGTATATGCGGATTCTCAAGCATGCGTCTCAATGGCGTCCTCTCGGCTTCTGCATTGACTCGCCTGTTGTGATGGCTAAGAGACCAACCTGCAGGATGAGAACGAACGACGTTGCATTCAGCGATGCCCTATGCTAAGCCGATGGTGGGGCAATGCCGTCCCGATAGGTTGGAGGTTGCGGATTGAAGTTCAGGTGACCTCTTATGTAGGACAACTGGACAAGGCTGAACGACGAATATCGGAGTCATCATGAGATAGCTTGGTGGATGTAATTTGTAAATATAAATTGAGAGCGATTGCCCCTCCAAAATTCAAAGACAACGAACTGCTCTCGCTCAAAAGTATCAAATTCAATCAATTTGAGTATCGCCTTCAGTCCAATCGTGAACCACTCTCGCATCTCCACTCCTCAGTCCAGTCTTGCTGTTGCCGTGAGAACCCAGTGCTGTAATTTTGCAGCACATTGTCTTCTCGCTGTGACTGCATTGCCATTTGATCTCATCCGTAGCATATGTGAGCTACTCAAAGCAGAAGAGCTTGACCTCCTCCTCTAACATCAACAGCATTATCTGCCAGAACGAGCGACATCCCCCCCGAGACTTCCCAGCCTTAGAAATGACTGGTGGAGATAGAAACAGCAAGATGCCGGAGTGCAGGTGCATCTCCTGTCCGATCCACACCGGAACCAGGACGGCTTATAGACCTCCCGTTTACAACGCCTGCAACTGCCCATGCGCTCAGGCCGGGACAAACTTCCGCGACCCCTACATGCGCGTCCCCAGGGTTCCTCTATGCGAGGCCAATCTCGCCCATTTGGAACAGATGGCGGCGACGCAGGCGATGAATATCAACGCCAACCAGTATCCCCGGTCGTGGATGTCCGCCGGCACAGATATGGATGCCATCAACATCGACGAGGGCTGTCCCAACACCAACAGCCGCAACAACGGCAACAACTACCTCCAGATGACAGCACCAAACGGAACGAACCTCAATGAGGCACAGCACCATCTGCGTGCTTCGGAGGACCAAAACGACCTCAGGATGCCCCTCCTAATGCGGCGATACATACAGCAGCCGGAATACGAATTCTTTGGCGGCTGCGACGAGGACGAATATGGTCTCCCAATGCAGTCCAGCGTCGGCATGCATATTGTTCCTCTGGGCCCGACCTATATCATTCCGCCGTCAGGGTCGGTCAAGGCCACCAGAGGGTATCCGTCGACCGGCGGAGGGCGAAGCAGCGTCAAGAGTGCGCCTGGAAGTGGTAGCGGTGGTGGCTCTGGACATTGGTCTGGTGGCGAAATATCTTTCGCTGGCATTGCTGCTCAGTATCCCGAAGATGGGACCCATAATGTCGATGTTTATGGAGACTATGAAGACTATGACTACATCGGGTATGAGTAGTCACTGGACCAGGATGGAAGTCGCTGGCGTTTGGCGATGGCGAGTAGGAGTTCGGGAGTACTGCACAAAGCCGAGATGATCAGGGGAGTTGGAGGCAGTTGAGCCTTGTATGAGGCGACGAAACATGATATGATATTTCCTTTCGGCTCCGGTTGGGCGGCGTCTGCTTTGTTGGTCGACTTTCTTAACGCATATATGTTTCATTACACGGCTAGGGTTTTCCTCAGACGTCTTCTTGTTTCTCATTAGGGTTGGGTGGCACTTTGATTTTGTTGGCGTCCATGCAGAGTGGTCTCCTTCCCTTCTTCCGCATTTTGATGATGGCGTTGGCTTCTCAACTGTTATTATCTTCGAATGCACTTTGTATCAAAAGCTGTGGTGGTGAGACCTCAGCTGATATTGAGTGCAGTCGAGGAAAATACCAGAGAGGAGTTTGGGCTGGCAGGTTGCAGCTTGCCCCAGACTGTACCATCACCCAGCGATTCTTGCTCGGCCACCCACAGCCGTAGTTTTTTTCGCCTGTACAATATTTCCTATGACGAGGGGTCTCGTCATTCTAGAGAACATAGAATCATTCCTGAGTCTATGTGCAGTTAGTGTAACAGCAGACAAAAGGAGTGTAGGAAGCATACAGTTCAGGCATTTTACCGCATACACAAGATAGCAGGTACCTACAAGCAATCGGAGACACAGAACACTTCACGACCTATAAAACATTACAAGTGAGATGAAAGCAGCGTAATTGTGAACATGTTTTATTTTCTCCCACAGCTCCGATCCAGGCCGAACGCCAATGCTATGTGGTACACAACTGAAAAAGAGATGAAGTTTACATCCAGAGACGGCATGTACCATCTGCTCCGGCACTGACACACCATGGCTCCTTTGGATGCCAATCGATATCCAGAACACCAAGCGCATTCTTGACCTTGTGGCCCTTGAGCACCTTGACAGGAACGATTGTCGCATTCTCCATTAGATCGCTGACAACCTTGCCGTGGAAGATCTGAAGAGAACCGTCGTCACTTGCGTCGGCAAAGAGCGGATATCCTCCCTTGTGGTATTTGACAGCACGGATAGCCTTCTCGTGGAAACGCATGGTCTTGTATGGGCGGCTGGACAAGTCGAGATCGTGCCATAAGAGACGACGATCATAGGATCCAACAATAAGATTGTCGCCACCGGGATGGATGTCGAAGGAGGAGATCCAGCGTGCTCCAGGCTGGATAATCTTGACAAGCTCCTGTTTTTGAAGATCGTAACTGCGGATTGTGCGTTGCGTGGCGACGAAGAAGAGGGGACGGGACGGATGGAATTGAACGAATTGAGGAAGGCCTGGAAGACGGCGGAAAGGAATTTGAGTGAGATGCTTGGAAAGAGTGTGGATGGCGACTGCACTCTTCTGGGCGGTAGGAGAGACAGTGGAGAAGAAATCTCCACGTCTGTGCCAGCTGATCACCTTGACTGTCGTGCGGACAGTGATTTTGATGAGGACACCTTCATCCTCGAGTTTGGCTCCTGGGCGAGTCCACTTTGCTGGTGGCTCCTTCTTTAAGCCATGTGCCGTTAATGTCTGAGATTGACCAGTTGCGTAGCCAAATCCAGCATCCAGAATTGCTCTGCTCGCCACTTCCACATCTGGACTCAAAATTGAAGGGACGAGGAGGTAGATGTCCTCGCCTGCTGCCGCAGAAAGAATAACAGCATCCTTACCAGGACGCCATCTAACCACATTGACCGCCTCATCTTCCCCAATCTTTGCACTCCAGACCTGTCTTCCGGTCAAGAGCTCCCAAATACGAACTGTACCATCATCACCTCCGCTCGCCAACCAGATTCCAGATGGATCGATTGCCAAACTTCTTACGCGACCTTCATGTCCGCGGAATAATGTAGCACAAACTGTTGGGAAAGGTCTAAGCTCCTCGGGTCGAGGTAATTTAGGAAGAAGAGAAGCAGGGTCGATGTTTAACCTGTTCTTCCGTACTCTTGGTGCAAGATAGAGGTCCAGAGACCTTTCAAATCTCTCATTGATCAACTTGTCGTATGCTGGAACCTTGCGGAGAGCATCATATGTAGTTGGCAGGTACTCCTTGTCTCTGTCCTCTGGATCTGTCGCCTCATACGTAGCCTTCTCCGCCTTTGTTGGCAGATACTCTGGTGGCGGATTATAACTCATATCGTATCCTGGTGGAGCCGCCTTTGGTGCCGGAATATTCATGATATGGTCTGGCCTTGGCTGCTCATCCTGCCAAATATCGTAATGCACTTCCTCCTCTTCATCCTTATCCTCCTCTTCAGGCTTATACGGCAGAATGCGTCCCTCACGGATGGCGCGAACAATCTTCATAATTCGCTTGGCTTCGTGCTTTGATGGCAAGAATCTTCGCTTTGGCTCGGGTGCAGCACTCAAAGGCATCACCTCCTGAATGCTTGTGAAGTATTCGACAGTATCCTTGATAATAATTAGCTGGCATCAACGACCGTGAGAAGGCAAACTTACTGGATATGGATCATAGCCATCTTCGGGCATCTCGTTCATCTGAATTCTCTTCAAAACCTCCAATTCCTCTTGACTGAGGTTCAATGGCTTTCCAGTTGCTGGGTCCGTGAGACCTGTCCATCCCTTTGGCACCTCTATGCTATCCAGCAGAGCGTCCAACGCCTCACCCTTCGCCGGGCGCATAATCCTCTTTCCATTGATATTATAACCGATGTGAGGATAAGAATCATAGAAGGAGAGTGGAATATTTCCAATAGTGTTCTCATTTTCTGGCGCATCCGAGTCGTCAGAGTCGTATCCAGGCTCAATCTCCGCATATTCATATCTCTCGTTTCCATTCGCATCCTTGGTGATCGTGTAGTTTGGGGTGTCGTCCTCGTCGACAAGGTGCGGCAAGCCAAGGACCCTGCGATTTGCGGTCTGTCTTGCGACAATATTCGAATTGTTCGGTTTTTTCACCTCCCCAGTCCCGCTTGGCTTCTCAGCTTCATTCTCCGAAGGAATCTCATCGCTATCCAGCGCCTCTAATTCCCCATCTTCGAGTTCGCTGTCGTAGTCCTGCTCATCCTCACTTCCCTCGTCTGAATCGGTTTCGCTTTGCGACAGGACGCCATCGAGCAGTCCCTCACCGAAATCGCTATCGTTCTCAATATCCGAGGATGCAAACTCCTCCTCCTTCACCGACTTCCGTTTTCTCGAGGTTGTGGAAGGTGCCATTGTGAATTGTCGCTCTGTGATTTTCTTCTCGGTCCTCTGAATTTTATTTTACAACTTCCACTGCTCTATCGTTATCTGAAATCTTGGCGCGAAAATGCACTAGACTCGGCTGAGCTGATTGGCCGACAAAGATTCATAGGGAGTTCCAGACGACGGGTCAACCTCACTCTGAATATCTGAGTAGGCGAGTCTAACAATTCATCTGACTTTTATATCTAAATCTTCTTCCGAGTGTATTTTTGTCTTTAAATATTTGACATGTCTGGTTCCGAGGAAAAGAATACTTACTACTGGACTAAACCGCCGAGCTTGTGATGAGTCCCGTATATAATTGTACGAGAACCTTGAAATGGAGCCCGATGAATGGCGCACAACAACCCACGCCTTATTGTGAAGATATATTTATGGCCAGCCCGGCGTAACTGGACAAGTGTCCTCCAGAATAAATCCCTGGCTTTTTGTACCTACGTTCGCATCTCTCAAACGTGGATTCATTTTTTCGGCAGTTTTTCACAAGGTTCTACGCCGACTTGAGTTTCTAGAACAACAACTTGGGAGAACCTAACAATCCTCGAGCACACGGCCAAGGTCCCGAGAAAAACGGAATTATATTTATATTTTCTAATGTATCGTTTCAAATCATCACATCAGATATTCATCAAACATTATTAGCGTATCCCTTTACGGTCGTCGCCGAGTTCTCAACCAAGCGTATCTCTCTAGGAACAAGACTCGTTCTACTCGGTCTTGTGGACGCCGGAGTTATAGAGGAATCAAGATCGGAGACCACGAATAATGGCTCGTTATCCAGCGTATACCCGATATGTCTTGCCAAAGTTGGCGAGCCGAGGCTTCTGGGAGAGTTGACAATCGTCGATCTGCGGAACTTGTTAATCTCGACCTGGAAACGGCTGGTAGGGGAAAATAATCTTACGTTCTGCTTATTGTATAACCATTCACGCACTTCTCAAAATTCTTTTCACTATTCCCCTCATCCTTAACAGCGATATCTACCGTCCTCCCCTCACACACCGTCTCCAAACCCCCCTACAAGCAAGTTCCCACGCATGTCCCAACGCGGCAATGACTAGCACCGGCGTCCCCAGGGCGACATTCCACGGCGGGCCCTGTCTCTCGCCAAGTCCGTAGCACAGGTTTACGCTGATCCCGAGAATGGCGATGAGGCTGCCCACCTGGATGAGTGTCCAGAAGGACCAGTAAAAGACTATGAGATCCTCGTTGTCGCAGAATTCGATGTGCAGCCCGGCGAGGGCGGAGAAGATCACGCAGACGAGACCAAGGGTGAAGGCTAGTGCGGAGACGAGCAGGCAGTGGACACGGATGCGGCGGTCGGCGGGCGAGGAGAGAGAGGCCCTGGACAGTGTTAGAAGATGGCGATGGGATAGGGGAGAGGAGAGGAGAGATTTTGAGGTCTCGAGAGAATGATAAACTGTGGATATAGAAACGCAAAAATACTCCTAAGCAATAAGTATCTGAGGATGAGAAATGTTACTTACTTTGTGTACATGTGAGAGGCAGTGATCAAGAGGATTATCATCACGCAGAAGAGGCCCCAGAAGATGAAATCAGTCTCGGCTCGAGTTAGATGTTGCATGAACTGCGCATAATGCTCGCACTTCTCAGGCGTCTCTTCACTGAAGCTTCCAGTCATTGTGGTCCTGGCGCTGCTTGGTTGGAGTTTCTTTTGCAGTGTAGTTTAGATATTTGAGACTCGATATTATGTACATGCTTCTTGAAGTCTCGGAGTCAGAGTGATATACACAACGCCAAGTATACAAACGATGGAATGTACAACATAGATACGGATTCGACGAGTGAGACTTGAGACGTCCAAGCTATGGAGGCAGTGAGACACCAACGCGCAGATCTGGCAGGCATGCCAACAACATGATCGACTTCTTTCCCTCCACAGCGAGCAGAACGTGCAAAAGTATGTAACTGAGCCAAGAGATAAGAAACATCGTCGTGCTTGCCCAGCCGGTCAACATGTCAGCAGCAGTGGGTCCACGATGCATTATATCATGAATCAGAGCGGCTACATGGCCATTGGCATAAAATTTGCGAACCCTAGAGCACAGCCCGATGCAAGATTCCAAGCGACAGTCACACAACGAGATTCTGGACATACACGGATATTATAAAACGCATACATACGCTCATTTCAATATAGAGATAGGAGAGTCCAGAACACGCCGAGAGATCCTATGCACCCAGGCGTCACTCTCATATGCTGTTCCCGGGTATTTTGTAGATTTACATGTCGTCATTCGAGTCTTCGAAAATATTGTGAGACGTGACAGAGGCGCAGGTGTGGAACAAGAAACGGTACTCTATTCCATCCCCTCCATCAACTCCGTCCTGTCGAGAATCATTCCTCTGTGGCCTACCCATTCTCTCAGAGCGTCCCATTCCTCACCCTCCTCTTCTCCTCTCTTCCAGATCTCGCGGAAACCCCATGCACCCGCTATTCTATCACAAGCGGCTCGTTCTTCCTCTCGAATCCATCTTTCTCGTAACGGCATACCCGGGGTCCAAGTGATGCGTTCCATTTGATCATTTGCTGTTGTGATTGCCACAACTCCTACAACTGTGGTAAACCCGATATATCCCAAGATGCCAACGAATGCAATGTTTGTAGCAACCGTTGGGTCCATAGTCGTCTGATAGAGGGAGAGCTTGCTTGCCACAGCGTAGGCAGCTACGGGAGCCAAGGACAGTCCAACCACCGGGAAGAGTGCCTTGCGTATGAACTTGGCACGGCGAAACGCTTTGGTGTTATAGGTTGTATCCACAATGTCCATTGCAACCACCAACTGCTTGGCGTCAACGGCTGTTTGCAATGCTCGATCGGCGACGTTATTCTCGATTGCGTTCGAACTCTTGTTGGGATTCGGATTCTTGTACCTAATGGGCGAAGAGCCTTCCACGGGAACTGGCTTATTCGCGTACAGATGAAATACGGATGGCAGCGATTCTGGCCGCCTCAATATCGATTGTAAGTCGACATATAGGCGCAGTATTTCGGGACTGATGAAAACTGGCGGATGCTCCAGGATCGACTGAGCTAGCTCCGAGAGCTGTCCTACAGCCTTCTCCACAGCCGGGGAAAGTATATGGACGAGCGGTCCCGATTTTGCAGTCGCCTTGTTGATTGAGAGTAAAGCAGATGTTGCGGATCCATCCTTGCGCATTGCTGTGGGTCCAAGGGGATTCATTAGGCTGTTGGCAACGTCTTCGTAGAATTTGAGAGCCGCCCGAACTTCACCATCCGAAGCCTCTCCATCTTTTGATATAATTGCATCTCGTAAGGATGCGGCTTTGCGCAAGTCGCCTCCGATCTGTGCCTCGTTGACAGCCCCCGAGAGTCTCGCGCCATCGTAGTGCTTTGCCACAGCAGGATGACCATTTGAGTTTGAACTTGGCGATATCCGGTGTTTGTTCGCAGAGGCCTTTTGCGTAACGGAGAACTGTCGCAGACTCTTGGCCGCTGCAGGAATTTGTAGAGATCGGGCTCGGATCGAAGGACGCGTAGCTATAAAGGAACACAGTTGGCAGACTGGAGCCTCAGCTTTAAGAATTCGAGATCTCATTGTTGGAATGCCGCTGAATGGATGCTGAGACGACAATGGCAGTTTCAAAAAGCATGAGAGGTCGTCGCAGATCGGCAACCTTCGATCACTGATGATCCTTGGAACTCTAGCCTGTGCCCCTGTAAACGCGTGGCTGAGGGCTGATGCCGCGCCACAAATAGTAACAAAGTCCAGTGACGTCCCCGACACCTGCCAGGCCTCCCATTATCTTCACACATTGAACTCACGAGCAACTTCATAAATCCTTCAGAAGCCACTGCGCACATATCATTACATAGCAGCGCAACTCTCATGCTGTCGCACACGTCAACAGTGTTCCCGTAGAGTCCGCACCAGCCAGCAACTCTCCCGCATCCCTCTCAAAGGCACACGACTATGCCTCCTCCACCACCACCACCTCCTCCTCCTCCCCCAATGATGGGCGGCCCTCCCCCACCTCCGCCGCCTCCTCCAGGAGGAGCTCTACCTGCAGCGCCTCCACCTGCTGTCGCAAAAACTAGGGTAAGCCAGCGATCATTAAGACTCTGCCCAAGTTCGCCGTGTCCAGATTATTACAGTGGCTAATGCACTCTTATAGGGGGCACTCCTTGGAGATATTACGAAAGGAAAGCAGTTGAGGAAGGCCGTCACAAACGATCGTTCGGCACCTATAGTTGGGAAGGTTGCTGGCGAGTCTTCAGGACCACCCATAGGAGGAGCTCCAGCAATTCCTGGAATGGGAAGACCTGGTGGTCTGGCACCTCCAGTTCCCGGTGGAAACCGTGCGCGAAGTAATAGCGATCAAGGGCGCGATTCTGCAAATACTGGCATGGAAGCTCCTCCACAACTTGGAGGTCTTTTCGCAGGTGGGATGCCTAAACTAAAGAAAAGAGGTGGCGGTGTTGACACAGGAGGTTGGTCTTATTCTTGTGGAATCGGTTATGGGTGAAATTCTGATAACATTACAGCGAATACCCAAGAATCGTCATACGCCTCAGATCCTGAATCCTCACGATTCTCTGTGCCGAAATTACCCTCCATGGTAGCTCCGAGGCCTCCTTCAGGGGTAGCTCCACCATTACCAAATAACCGTCCTCCACCTCTACCGTCAACATTTACCACAGCAACCGCTCCTTCGATAGCAAATCTTCGCATGAATCTTGGTCATGGGGGTCAAAGACCTGCATCTTCAGCATCCCTTCGTGGACCTCCTCCTCCGATAGGCAAGAAGCCACCTCCTCCACCTGGATCGCGAAAACCGTCCTCTACAGTCCCTTCAGCACCACCTCCTCTTCCGCCGTCAGCGGCGCCGTCACTACCCGCAGCTGCAGCGCCACCTCCTCCCGCTCCACCGCCGCCACCACCATCAGTATCGGCACCGCGACCACCAGCCGGTGGTCGACCGCGTATGGAAGCGCCGGTTCCGGCAGCGCCTCCACCACCTCCGCCAGCATCACCTCCGTCAAATGGGATCGCCCCGTCATTTGCTCTTCAAGCTGCCATACGTGCAGCGGGGCGTGCGTCTTCTTCATCTGCGCCTCCTCCGCCGCCGCCAAGCACCCCGCCTTCAGCGCCGTCTATTTCACGACCAGCACCGGTTCCATCCTATACGGAATCTCCTCCACCACCGCCGTCCGCGCCGCCACCTCCAATCTCCAGGCAACGCACAAATCAACCGATGAGTTCAATGCTCGATCCGAGCGCGTACACACTTGCACCGAATGGCGCATCATCAAGGCCAGGGGGCCCTCCACGATCACCATTGTCGCAAGATTCAGGCAGAATCATAATTCAGGATATTCGATGGAGATTTCAGGATGAAAATATGCTGCCAAAGCCCCGAGAGTTTACTGGAGTACAAAAGAGATACCGAGCCGGAAGAGGAAGCAGCGTGCCATTGGATTTGAGCTCTTTCGACTAGTCTTCAAGCGCCGGGTAGCTTGGCATGAAATGGCCGCAAGCTTGTATTGATTGATATGGGCATTAGTTAAGTTTACGGGGATGGACGGAGTAGGTAGCTGCCAAGGCTCCGGAGCTTGGGTAGGTATTTTTGGACGGGAATGGATGGATAGAGTACATACATTATACATAGCAGCGAGGCGCGGGGTACTCGAATCCAACGATGAATGATCAATGGGACAGTTCAGGAATCATTGAGGACGACAATTGAATTGTGATGAAATTGGTGAAGGAATGTGGTGAAAATGTTGTGAAGCTCTAATTGGTAAGGTTTCACTTATTGAGACTCATTTCCATCGACTACTGCTCCGGAGACTCCTCTGAAGAGTGAAGACTCGTCTGAAGACTCCTCTGAAGGGATTATAAAAAATTAAAAAAAATTAAAAATTAAAAATTAAAATTAAGAAAGTTGATGAGTGCTCTTTGTTTGTGACGATCGTCCATGTGGCATTGTTGTCAAGGCCGATCCCGATCCAATTAGGCTAGATTTCGCCAAGGCCGATGCTGATGCAGCGCGCCATCGTCTGACAACCTTGAAAGGCCACGGTTGAACAAAGTCAAAAAGTTAAAAGACGGCCCCTAACACTTCGTCGCTGTCTGCCCTTCAGGTACAGTACATCCTGCCGTCAACCTGACCATTGACCAGCTCGAGTCACCCAAACCTCATCATCCCAGCTATACGCGCGCGTCCATTCTTTCTACACAGTTGTTATTGCTCCGGCATTGTGTCTCGGAGCTTAATTGCCTGCCACAGGAAGCTCGGGCATCGGATAGCTAAGCTGTCTGCGACCTCGACACCAGCGCTGCGACGACGCAATGGCTCAGATCCGAGGAACAGCGGGATATAATCTCGGAGGACCACAGTTTGCAGGACCAGGCAGGAATGAGACCAGCGATCCGAGTCCGTTGGATGCGATCAGAGAGCAGACGTCCAAGATCGAAGACTTCTTGGACACCTTGAGCGAACCGGTGAAGCCGTAAGTCTTCCTCCCTCCCTCTGAGAAGATCCTGCCATGTTCCATGGGGCAACCTGTGAAGTTGTAGAAAATATCTTGCTGACATTGTTATCACAGATATCTACCAGCTATTGGGCGATTCCTGATCGTCGTCACTTTCCTCGAAGATGCGTTACGAATTATTACACAATGGGGAGACCAGCTGTCCTATCTTCACGATTACCGTCACAGTACGTCTACCCGCCATATTCTCGCAGGCAGAAAGCTAACACATACGCGCAGTCCCGACCGGCCTCAACCACCTCTTCCTCATACTCAACGTTATCGCTATGGCATCCTGCTCCTTTATGGTCATCGCAAGGAAACACTCCGACTACGCTGTAGCTGGACTCATCGGCGTCGTTATCACGCAAGCTCTCGGCTATGGACTCATTTTCGACCTCAACTTCTTCCTTCGCAACCTCTCGGTCATGGGCGGACTTCTGATGGTTCTGTCCGATTCGTGGGTCCGGAAGACAAAGGCGTTCGCTGGACTTCCAGAGATCGATGAGAAGGATCGCAAGATGTATTTCCAGCTTGCTGGAAGAGTTCTGTTGATCTTCTTATTCGTTGGATTTGTCTTTAGCGGCAAGTGGAGCGTTTGGAGGATCCTTGTTGCTGCCCTGGGCTTTGTCGCATGCGTCATGGTTGTGGTGGGTTTCAAGGCAAAGTTCAGCGCGACCATGCTTGTGGTTATCTTGAGCGTCTTCAATCTTCTGGTCAACAATTTCTGGACGGTAAGCCAAGCCTCTCTACATTTGCAGGGCTAGGACTCACGCTAACATTCTGCAGCTTCACGAATCTCATCCACACAAGGATTTCGCCAAGTACGACTTCTTCCAGATCCTGTCCATCGTCGGCGGCCTTCTGCTCTTGGTCAACAGCGGGCCCGGAAAGTACAGCATTGATGAGAAGAAGAAGGTCTACTAGAGACGGAATGGGAAGATGGACGTTCGGAAGCATGAGTTGGACAGAAGATCGAAAACCTATCCGCATTATGAGGAGTTATATTTTGGCACGAACATTTGGGCTTTATCTAGGAGCAATGCGGCGGTGAATCACAGCGTGACGGAAAGGGGAAAGTATCACAGTATCCCTCTGAGATATAGCATAGGTTTACTATGGCATCTGCATCAGTTTTGTATGAGCTTCCATGTGAGAAATCAACTGGAGCTACTGCGTCACATCTGTCTTGGCAGATTTTTACACAGCGGACAGTCGTCAACTTTGGATGGAGACTACATATAAGATCTACCACTACTTATCTGAAATCCCAAAAAGCACCACCCTGTGTCATTTCTGGCTTTCGAAGATGCTAGGCAATGGATACACGCAGGGGGAAAGCCGAGACTCGCAAATCCGCAATGGTGCTGATGTGCAAGGGTTAAGTTGTCAATGGCTCGGAACGATTCCACATCTTCGGATGTCCTGGAATATCTAACCATCGGCATCATTTGCCATCAATATTATCATTTCCTATGATATATTCCCGATTTCAGCCCTGCCAGCCACAAACAAAATACATCAGCCTTGCGGCGTCAGATCAAGACTCTACCAAGTCTTTTTGGCGTCATGCCGTAAGCTGCATGGCACCCTTGTAAGCGGCGCTCAAGCGTCGCGGCAGTGCACTTCTGGGTTTCTTCAACACGAAATATCGATGAATTTTTCTTTCCTCTTTCCCAGATAATTGCATTCATTTTGTCCCTTTTGCCTTTGATACTCGCATCGCACTTCTATGTCTATTTCTTTTCAATCACTGCATATCCATATCGCCAATAGAGTAGCACCAATGTCTCAGCTCTGAACCCCGCACTTCAACCCCGCGACACACCCCGCAATTTCGAATCTCATTACTCTGCGATCCCCACGGCCCTTCGAGCGCAAGAGCTGGGATGGCAGAGCTCGCCATCTCCATCGTGGGCACGGTCGGCGTGCTGGGCCAGATCTTCCAGGGCTGCATCAACGCGTACCAGATCTTCACGGCGGCATCGAACCTTGGCCGCGACTCGGAACGGCTCGTCTGCAAGATCCGGATTGAGGAGATGCGGCTGCTGGTCTGGGGGCGCGAATGGGGCGTAGAGGAGGGGCGGCTGGAGAAGTATCTAGGCGAGGAGAGCAAGGCGGGCAATGAGCGGTTAAGGGGCCTCGCGATACAGGTCCTGAGCGAGCTGTATAGGACGATTACGGATTTGGATCGGCTGAAGGGACGGTATGGGTTGAGGGATGCGGATAACGTCGTTGCTAGCGGTGTCCCTGAGAAGGCGGGGAAGGGGGAGAATGGGAATAGCAACAGCAACAATGTTAAAGCTTCCCCAGCGCCAGGCGAGGCGTGGAAAGAAGGCAGCAAAGACAAATCGTTCACCGCACGCTTTAAATCCGAGCTTCACCTCCGCGCCAAATGGGTCATCGCCGACAAAGAGAAATTCCGCCTCTTCCTCTCCGACCTCAAAGACTACAACGACGGCCTGGAGCAGCTGTTTCCGCGCTCCCGCCTGGCGACGCTGCATCGCACATGGCAGAACGAACTCCTACAAAATGCCCAGCGAGATCTGGACAAACTCAACCTACTCGAGAGCGCAAGCAACGGCGTCTACCCCCAACTCACCGCATCGGCGAATCTCAAGCAGCTGCGCGTGAACCTGGATGCCAAATCCAACTCCTCCTTCAAGCCCACCTTCGCGCTCAAAATCCAGCGGCCGCTGCTAGAAATCTCAGACAAAGATTCGCGGCGCAGTCTGGGCAGCTACGACAACCCCGCCGGCGAGAAGGGCCAGAGCATCGTCATCGAATGGGTGCCGTACGACCGCGACGACGTCGAGGCCCGCTTCCAGCATATGCGCCGCATCGACGACCTCGCGCGCATGGTGCACAGCGCGTCCGACCGGCACCCTGATCTGCACACCATCGACTGTCTGGGGTACACGGACGACGCGCCGCTTTCTCGCTACGGCGTCGTGTATGCATCCCCGGCTGCCAGTTTCTCCACGCTCTACTCCCTGATAACGTCCAACGACCACCGCACCCCCGACCTTGGCGACCGCTTCCGCCTCGCGCACACGCTGGCGGTCGCGCTGTGGAGCTTCCACTCCCTCGACTGGCTCCACAAGAGCGTCTGCAGCCACAACATCCTGTTCTTCCCGTCCGCAATCAGCGCCTCGGCCACCCAACCCACCGCCTCCGCCGCGCTCGTGCCGGACATAAGCGCCCCCTTTCTGCTCGGCTTCGACGCCAGCCGCCCCGACCAGCTCGTCGAGATGTCGGTCGTGTCGCGCAACCCGTCGTCGCTGGACCTGCACCGGCACCCGAGCAGTCTGGAGGGCATCGATCGGCGCCCGTACTGCAAGGCGTTTGATATCTACAGCCTCGGCCTGGTACTGCTGGAGATCGGGCTGTGGAAGGTGCTGCAGGCGTATTATAAGCCGCATTATTCGGCGCAGAGGTTTAGAGATAGAGTGGTGCTGAATTTGCTGGTGCCGGGGCTGGGCAGTAAGACGGGGGGACTGTATAGGCAGGTTGTGGAGATGTGTTTGGGTGCGGAGGAGGAGATGGGGGGGATCGAGTGCCACAAGTTGATGGAGGAGGTCGTGGGGATGTTGGAGAGTTTGAGAGTGTAGCGAGGGAGACGGGTGATGGTGATTGGGTATTGGTGTACATAGGGCGCGACATGAGACATGATATACGTATATAGATGAACACATAAACGAGGATAAACGATCACATTCATGGATCCCGTCTACTCTAGCTATTCTATTTTTATCTTTTTCTGTTTTATCTTTGTTTTCAAACCAGACCCGCACGTCCAACCTGGAAGATCTCGCCCGTCCTCTTCTCGTCCGCGCGCAGCACCGGCCACGCCTGCCCGTCCAGCTTCGCCAGCGTGAGCTCCAGCTTTGTGCCCATGATCTTAAAGCTTGACTTCTCGACATCAATTGGGCCGTACAGCTCCACCACCTTCTTGAACCGTTTCGGCGGCGCATCAGACGTCTTCAGATCTAGATCCACCGTGTTCTTCGTAAACCGCACGCTCGACTCTTCCTTCACAATTTTTTTGAGGAAGAACGAGGCGATGACCGTCGTGGCTGTCTGGTAATAATCGCTCCTCACATTCTCCACCTGCTCCTCGCCCCCCTTCCCCACCTTCACCTCCTTATCCTTCCCACTGCCCAGGAACAAATGCCGCCCCTTCGTCTTGCACCCCACGATCTTCATAAACTCGTCAAACTCCAGCACCCTCCGCTTACAGCACGAGTATCCCTTGCTCCCCTCGTGAAAAATCGGCACCCCGGGGTGATACACGCACGTCTCATCCTCCCTGCTTCCGCCTCCGTACTGCGCGCCGCAGCCCTTGCGTTTGCACGTCGTGCCTGCGGGCACTGCTGCGGATGGATCGTCGGAGTCGGACTCCGGCTGGGGGATGGGCGGCGAGGGCGCGTTCTGCGGCGTTGTGACTGGGAGGCGGGCGGGGGCGGGGAGAGATGGTGCCGGGGCCGAGGCGGGCGCGGGTTTCTTCTCGATGACGGGCGGGTGGTCGGTCGTGGAGTGGACGCCGGTCGTGCAGGGCGGGATGGACATGAATTCGTCGAAGGTGAGGACGCGGGGCTTGCAGCATTTCCAGCCTGGTGGGGGAGGTTTGTCAGTGCGGTTTTGAGGGGTGATGAGAGATAATGGGGAGGGAAGGGAGAGCTGGGGAAGCTGTAGGGGTGCACAGGAAGGTTGGGAAAAGGGCGCGGGGCTGGACGAGAGCTGCGATAGACATACCTTTCTGCCCCTCATGGAAGACCGGCGGGCCAGGATGATAAACGCACTTCTCCTCCGGATCTGTGTACACCTTCCCACAGCCCTGATGAACACATTTCTGTGCCATTATGTCTCTTGTGTAGTTTTTATATTTTTTACTCGTCGTCGGAGCTCGAGAAGCGCGGATAAGTCCAATTGATGTTGTTGAGAAAGTGGTACGTCTGAAAGCAGAGGTCGCTCGGCCTATAGCTCTGGAATATTCCACGTCGGGGAGCCTATCTAATCGGTCGCATCGAACCACCTAAAACGGAGGCGGTGGCAGAATCGAGAAGATCGCAAGCTTCCCCACATTCGGAAATAGATGAGCCCGATTTGCTGCCTGTGCGTGTGTGTTCCTGCAACCGGAATATTATTATAAAAATTGGATTGGGATGATTTTATTTATAAATTATTCATGGCTGTTTTGGAAGGAGATCTCTTGAATGAGAATTCCAATCTGGAAATACAAAGGTGTCAATGCAATTTTCCATCATCTTGCGTCCCTTGTATCTGTCATTCTCTCAAAAGGCTTCCATGCTGTAGAAATTCACCACTAGATTCTATAATCTTGTACAAATACAATGCTGGCTTTATGAACTGCCTTCCTTAACTCCTCGATATGAAAACCCTCTACTCATCCTCGTCATCCTCAATGACCTGTCTCTTTCTCCTCCCTCCACCCTCACCTCCAGTAGCAGGAGCTGCACTGACTTCCTCCTCTGACTCTCCTTCCGCATCAACATCCGATCCTGGTGCCTCTCTTCTCTGCTTCTTCGCTTTCGGTGACTCCTTCTCGTATTCTTCCTCTTCCTCGCTTTCCTCCGGTGTCTCTGCCTCTTGCTCTTCATCGCTGCCTACCACGAAGTCATCCTCCAAATCATACTCATCCTCTCTGTTCCGTCCCCTTGCCAACTCATCGTCAGAATCGTAATCTGCTCTGCGTGCCTTGCGTCCGCCTCTCGGCACAGGTCTCTTTTTCTTCGCTGAGACCCCACGCGATCTGCCCTCAAGATCGTCAAGAGATAACCCAGCACCAATTGCACCACGAACACGGCCAACTTGCCCCTCTGCGCGAGCACTGGCTGCTTCGCGACGCTTCTGAGACTTGAGGCGCTCACGCTCTGCCTGCTCGGCCTGCTTCTTTTGCAGCTCTGGATCCTCAGTCTTAGAAATGAGGACGGTGCCATCTTTATGATCGTTGTGACGGCCAGACTTCGCCATTGCAGCTCTCAGCTTCATAATTGCGTTATCTTGTAGGTTATCATTGGGGACAACAACGTATTGATTTGTGACGTGGCCAACGATCTGCATGACTTGCGATGCTATGTATGGTGTGGCAAGATAGGTATGAGAGTCGAGGACATCGTTGTAGTTCTTGAAGTCCTTCGGGGCGAGAGGTTTCGAGATCAGCTCGTAGACAACATCGCCGATGTTGATGGTTGCTGAACCGTCGCTCCATTTGTTAAAGAGTGCGTTGCTTTCGAGAAGACCAGATGGATTCTTTCGATATCTGATGGTAGAAGTGGCTGTGGCATATGCTGATTGAGACTGTGCATCTGGGGTCGGAGGTTCAAATGTATCAGGGTTGAATGCATCTGACTGAAATTTCACGAATTCGGGAATGCGCAAGGTATGGAGCTATGCAAGTTAGATAATGGTGCTTGTGCGGCAAAGAAGTCCACTCACCTCGCCATCTGAAGGATTTGGGATTGGATGCGGCACAACATCTGTCTCCATAACACGAGCCTCTCTCTGATCTGGTCCAATTTCCTCATCTTGTCGAATCCTGTCTTCGCGATCCTCATCGTCGCCCGAATCTAACTCTCTGTCGCTGAGAACGCGCGCGGGTGGTGTACCGGCTTCATCCTCATCGCCAAACAAGTCATCTTCATCCACGAAATCTTCGACTTCAGACGACATCTTCGTTTTCCTTGTGAGTTTGTGTCCCTCCCCTTAACTGGAGTTTCGTGTGTTTCTTTGGCGTTCTTGGAAGCAGTGGCCAGAAGTTCGGCAAGCCAGGTCACTGCAGTCGCCTCAACAATTGATGTTGCTGAACTCCTGCGTAAAGCTCTGACAAAGCTAGAATCTGAATCTCACTTCGGCAGACTCGCGTCTTGCTCTGTTCTTGCAGTAAAATGAATGCGGGTCGATGTTTTCCTTGGGATTGTGTGAACGGGGACGCGGACGCTTCCCGAGAATCCTGTCGCCGTAATCGCCTTGGGAGATTAGATGAACTCTTCGCGCTCTTAGTGCTGATATGTTGATTCGGCTCTGATCGTCCTTGACGTGGCCGATTATGCAGTGGATATGTGTACTTGGAATGCGTTTGAGTGATGAATCGCGATTGAGGCTTCGTGATGTTGAAGGCTGGTGGAGGTGCAAGGCTGATGTTAAGGTATTGATTGGTATTAAGGTATTATTGTTAGCAAGGGTCCGGAGTATGTGTATCTCCGAGCCCCGATTCCAGACTCCAGACCGCCTACAAAGGACGAGAGGACGCGCGAGAGCATCCCTGATTGGTTTACAAGCGAGCGCGTAGCATCGCGTACCGTATGTATCATGTTCCCCTCCTTGGTCAGTCTTCAAGACAGCTCTACACGTCTACATGCTAAATTCACTTCTGATAGAACGCCAGAACACACGACCCCCCCCGAAGACCATTTCTTCTCAGAAATTGACCTCGCAGACTTACAAGTCTTACCACTCTGTGCTCCACGTTGAGGCCAACATTCTTCGCCAACCCGGCCACATCAAACCCATCTCCAAGATTGTCAGGAACACTAGTGACAAACCCCCTGACAATGTCGAACCTCTTTAGCGGAATGTATGTACCTGGGAATTTCTTTCTTTTGTTGATAGAACACCGCGGCCGATATAGAATTGTGCCATCAGCTATTGTGTTGACGATATTTCTTTTGCGCCTCATCGGCATGACCTCGTCGTCGCCCTGGCAAAACCATGGCCAGAGGACGGCCTGGCCATTTTGCATGATCATTGCTGGTGCAACTGTCTCTTGCCCCGGCAGATCAACAGCCAGAGGGCGGCTTGATCCATTTTGCATGGCTGAAGTTCGGGTCAGCGTGGTCAAGTTCGGCAGTTGCTGAGAATTTGTACCAGGCCTCGTTCTCTTCTATTGTGCCTTCCTTTAGAACATATCTTTCTCAGGCTTGACCAGTACTCTCTATGTGCAGTGTTCATCATCCTATCTTAACATCACAACAATCTCTATGCATCTTTTCTTCAATTTCCAGATATTCTCGTCACGGGCTTTCGGTTTCTTGAAGCGCATTCATGTGGACATTAGTCTATAAAGTGTCCGAATCCATCAGATTGCTTTGTCTTGTACTATCATCTTTTCGTTCTGCACTCAAAGTAGCATGCTGACATTCCTTCTTTTATAGCAGCGGCCGCTTCCGTGGAGCCCAAAGTAAGACTGGTCAATCCAAGACACCAGCGGGGTCTAACAATAATGGTCAAGGGCCACCTCCGATCCCTAATCTTCAGACCAGCTCCTCCTCTTCAAGCCTAGCACCGCGTGTACCTCCACTTCCAGCATCCCCATCTCTCTCGTCCACACTTTCGTTGGGCGAGCCAACTACAAGTACACCTTCAAATCCTGCTGACCCACTCTCTGGTTACAATCTGCCAAGACCGAAGCCATTATGGTTGAATGCAGTACACGCCAAGCATATCGTCAAGGGCAACTTCATGACACTGTCCGCGAAGCCAAAGACTTTGGAGCAAGGAGAATGGATCGCACATCAAGGTAAGATAACCGGTCTGTCTTTTACATTTCGCTGACCAAATAAGTTGTTGAGCACTATCGAAACCTCTGGCTCTTTGTGCGTGTCATTCATGAGAAGGATGAGGATGGAACCACAATCTGCAATGCCAAGACCTGCCCAAAAATGTCGGCTGGAGCGTATGTAGCCTTTTTTCTCTCTCATCTCCTGTTTCTCCTAACGTCGTATCGCAGAAACCATTCTTTCACTTGGCTCAACTCCCGCCGCGAACCCGTCGAAGTCCCCGCTCACGAATACATCTCCCTAATGCAACGCTGGATCTCGGGCAAAATCGAAAACACCGACATCTTCCCCACGGACCCTGCCTCCGTCTCCTTTGCCTACACCACCGCTCCCTCTACCCCTTCATCTGGCAGCCCAACCCCAGCCCCGTCAACCTCTTCATCTCTCCCCATCTCCGCATCATCCGGTAACGACTGGATCGGCAAATCCTCCGGCTTCCCGCCCGAGTTCGTTGACGTCTGCCAGACCATCTTCCGGCAGATGTTCCGCGTGTACGCGCACCTGTACTGGGCGCATTTCACCGAGCCGTTCTACGACCTGAGCCTGGAGAAGCAGCTGAACAGCTGCTTCTCGCACTTTATCCTCACCGCCATGGCGTTGGAGATGCTGAAGCCCCATGAGCTGGAGCCGATGCAGCCGCTTGTTGATTTGTGGGCTGCCAACGGCACGTTTCCACCGGAGAGCAGGGCGTATACGTGTGCGAATGTGGAGGCGGGACAGAGGTTACTGGAGCTGAGTGGGTCGACTTAGAATCTGTCACGGCCGGATTGGACATTGGAGGGGAAAAAAGGGGACAATTGAAGGCGTGGTGGGATGAGATGGATTTGAGATATTGCATGCGGACGAGATTTCCTTGGCGTTCATTCTGTTTGTTTTTTGGTATACAGACACCAGCACAACTTAGCAAGCAAGCATTTGCCGCCTTTAAGTCACAGATTCGCATCACGAAAAACTCAGATAGGAAATGAAAGCGATGGATATGATTTGCGCAGCACAAACGTCAGGAGAACAAATTTCCTCTTTCCTCACCCTGTGCCTACTATGCTAGTGACCTCCCTGTACTCGATCTGGCTGGGTAGCTCAGCTCAGCTCTGGATCTGGCTGATCTTGTACTCAACGATCAACTTCCCATCCTCGAGGACGAAGCGGCCGTTGCCGACATAGAGTCTCTGCTCCAGGAGTCTGAACTCCTCCGCACCAGTGTGGAAGGTGACGTGCGATGCTACTCCCATTAGCCCATCAGCCCCATTCCCCTCCCCCCCCGTCTTCTTCTTCTCTCTCTGCAGGATCACTCACCAACATTCCCAAAGCCAACGGTCTTGGCGTCCTCCTTCCCTGCGAAGATCTTCGCAATCTCCTCGTTCAGCTCGATCTGGCCCGTGTAATACAGCGCGATGCGCGCGCCGGACTTGTCTTCGAGGAGGGACTTGACGTCGAGGCGCAGGAACTTGCCGGAGGCATCGGTGCGGATGAAGTCGCTGCCGTTGAGGAAGGTGGCGTTGAGCTGCAGCGGGTAGCCGGGCTCGGAGATCAGGGTCCCGGAGGGGACGGGGACGATGGTGAGGCCGCCGGGGATTTGGGAGGCTGGGCCCAGGGCGAGGGGGGGAGCGAGGACGGCCTAGAAGGGGTGGAGGGTTAGTTAGGGGATTTGGTAGGGGAGGGTGGAGGGTGAGGCAGAGGGAGAGGTAGAGGGAGAGGGAGTGATGCGGGGTCGTTTGGGATGGGCTGGCGGCGTTGACCGTGGACGGATCTGCAGCGGTGGAGGAGATTGGAGAAGAGTTTGAACACGTTGAAGGGGAGTGTTTATACAACACACTTGGCAGCACGATTTCTGCCATTCTTCCTGGAGACCTCTCATGCTCAAGGTAGAGAGAGTACAGACACCAAGAAACTCTGACTCACCCTGACCGTAAACGCGGGAATCAGCGTCGCGAAGCCGTCTGCTGCCATGATGAAAGATATCTGGATCTGCACTGAGGGATGCTATAAATAGACAATATCCTCACGAACGAATTACCGATGTCGTTGAGGTTAAATAGAGGAGAAAGTCTTTATATGTCTCTCAATAGAATAGTGTCGAACGTTACAAAGCCCAGGGAACGAAGTCGTGAGGTCGAGATAGACGCAGCTATCTAGGGACCTACCTATCTAAATAATGCCCCGCTATACGTAAACAGTATGGACCCCGCAGTACCAACCGCGGTCTGTGCATCGACGGCGGAGCAATGGCATCATCTCACGGTCTCACCACACATACACATCGACCAAAGTATAAAGCAGAGCGTTATTGCGAGGGAGGGACGAGAGGATGAGGGATCGATGCAATCAATGATACCAAGGTTTGAGTTTCGGGAGGATGTCGGATGGAAATTTAGAGTTTGGGCTAACGATAAGAAGCTTTATTATCTATATAAGAATTACAATGATCACCATTCCCACTTCTGCTTCTGCTTCCGCTCCTGCTCTTGTGGTCCCGCGCACCTGATTGCCGCTGAAGCTTAAGCCTGTCGTCCTTGCCATTTCCGTCGCCGTTGTCCTCGCCATTGCCCTCGCCGTTGCTGTCGTTGCCGTCGCTTCGAAAATGCATGTGAAAAGTGAGGATGAGATTGAGGCAAGTGCCAGGAACAGCTGCGTGCCTTCCCAGCAGAGTAGGCCACAGTGCTGTGACTGTTGTCCAAGGGTTGCCGTTGCCATTAGTAGGTCTTCAGAAGAAGAAGTATATAATACCGTGGATATACCCACTACCATCAACATCATCACCCCCGTTTCAAAGCAAATCGCCGCCCCCGATTTTCCCACCGTCTCCATTACCATCTCAACCCTCTGTATCATGACTACAAGAATCGCATCCATGTACCCAACACAAGACTGGAGGGCGCGGCCCAAGAACCCCCATCAGAGAACGCCTTCGTCGGCGGCCAACGACGAAACTCCCTCCATCGCCATCCCTCATCCCACGGCCACTTTCTCTCCGCCCACCAACAGCCAAGTCCTGGGCCAGATCGCTGGACTCGAGGGAGAAGTGTCCGAAGTGAAGAGACGGCTGGACAATTTGGAGACAAAGTTGGATAAAGTCTTGGACGAGCTCAAGCAGATGAGGGAGCGAGCAACTTCCGAAGGACATCGACACCAGGAGGCACTTCTTGCCATCATGGCGCCACTCCTCCGTCCAATGGCCTATGGCCTCTCCTTTCTGTTTGTGTTGTGGCTTGGCGGCGGCAAGGCGGCAGCAACCTTCGCTGCTGGCGCTGGTGCCTTTGTCGCCTACACCTCGGGAGTGTCTCCGACTGCAGTTATCTCGACGACTGCCACAGCAGTTGCGACCTCGGTTCAAGAGTAGGAAGGAAAAAGTTAGTATATCTTCATCCCAACTTCAAAACAAGAGACTAATATGTGTAAATTTGGAAGTCGGTATTTTTTAACCGCAAGGGGGAGTATGTTTTGGAGGGAGGGAGAGGGGGAATTATCGCTTGGAGGGAGGGAAAGGGGGAGTTTTTATTGCTTGGAGGGAGGGAAAGGGGGAATTATTGCTTCGAGGGATGGAGAGGGGGGAATGGGTGTACGTACAAAGGTTATTGATATAAATCCTATGTTGCAATCACAAGGTGATAATTCTTGTGGGTACGGAAGATCAATGTGAGAAAACATGTTTTAAGACAAGCTAAACTATCAAAAGTAGAATGAAAATTTAAAAGTTTTTAAATGAACAAATTTGTATAATTCTAACTCTTTTACAAAAAAAACTAAGATTGTCTAGGCCTAAGTATCTCTTCTCATTTCATTTATGCTTTTTAATAGGGATTGTTTTATGTTAGTAACTATGAGTGTTAAAGTTATATGGGAGAATTAATTCTAGGTCATGCATGATAATGCAACAAATCTAAGCTTTCCTATCATCATCATAATCATCCGGTTTGCCACTCATCTCCTGATTATGGTACTTAAATAGAAAATGCTGAATGTTGAACCTCACTATTCCACGGATACCCCCTAATGTGATAGGTGTTTAATGGCTTATCTAAATGCAATTCTATTCATATCCGCAATTAAAACGGACAGCCAGATGAGAAAAAAAAGTCGCATTTTAAAGTCTTCGTTCAGTGCCATTTAATATTATTTCTTAACTTCCATGAATACTAGAGTATTAAAAAATATTGCAAGGTGTTGTAAATAAAGATTGATTTTGACCAATCATCACTTAATTTAAATCGAATTCATATGCTTCGATGAGAAATATCCAAAATACCAAAAGCCAGTCTTGAGATTCTGTAATTCTTCCATTGTCTTCCATTCATATGCATGAGCTCTATCAATGACGGACATCACAAACCCCCCTACAGCCATAATCATCAAAATGCAATTTCATCTACCAACCACTCAAGATTGCCCATCATCGTCGTCTGCAAGCCCAACGCCCCACTTCATCAAAAAATAAAAAGATCAAAATGCTCCAAAAGGCTCTCACGCTCACTTCTTCCTAAAGAACCGTCCAAAGCCCTTGATCTCCTTCTCCTCCGACTTCAATATTCCAACCTGGAGCGCTGACTTGTACTTGTTCAGGATTGCTGGGCGGTGGTATTTGTTGAATTGCTTTGTTGCATCCTTGCCGGCTACGGTCATCATGACTAGAGGATGTTAGGGGGCTTGGACAGGGAGACTTGAATGGTGAGGAAGAAAAAAAAAAAAATAGGATACTATCCCAACTACAGTCTGTCTTGTAGAAAATAGCGGTGGTTTGAAAATGCCAGAGTGGTTCACCGTTTCACCACTCTCCAGCCTTAGAATGAGAACTCTTGAATTGTGAGAAGGAAGGAGACTAGGACACTATCCCAAGTCCTCTCCATTTCCGCCCAAAAAATCAGACTGGCTTTGAGAACGCCACAGTCACTTCGAGCCTCAACACTCCAGCCTTACGACAAACTCCTCTCTCTCTCCTCCCATCGCCATCTCCATAAATCACCAGAAAAAGATGCCAAAAAAAAAAAAGGCAAAGGCTACATACTCTTCTTCCCCCCCGGATGTTCATCCACAAACTTCGTCACATTATAAACCTCCTTCTCAAGCAAGATCCAGTTGTCCGCAGCGGTATTATGTCTCGCGACCTCCTCAAGCGTATACAACTCCACCAGCTCAGGGGCGTCTTTTGTCACCGTAGTCTGCTTGGTAAGGATAACGACCTCGACCTCTGCCGTTGCGACCATTGTCGTCATGGCTGCTATAATATGGATGGAAATATCCGCGGGGCAGGCTGGGAACAACAGGAAGTCCTCTTGGATAATGTATATACAGAACACCTATTTAGGACAACAGCTGCATATCTGAGAAGACACAAAGTGATATCTCTTTCTTTGTCCTTGCCCCTGTGTCGTGAGAGTGAGGGGTAGAGTAACTGAGTGACCAGAAGAGCGGGGTAGGAGGTGAATCTCTGTTATCTCTTCTAACTCACTGACGCTCGTTATTGATGTAATGATAGGGTAATGCTCACCACGCCCAGAATGAAATTTTGATCCTGTGGCGTAGTGTGGTGACAGAGATGCTCAATACACGATGATGAGTGAGTGTCACAAGTCACAGGTGCGGAACATGAGGAACCGAGGCTGGATGCGAGGGCTTGTGAATTTCTACTCCTCACCATTCGTCATTACAGCGTGGGCTTGGCATGAGTGTTGTTATTCAGCCTTTTCAACTCGATTTTAATGACGCGGGGGAAGGGGGGGGAGTGTGTGGCGGATTTAAGCTTTCTTTTGCTCCTTGAGTAAATCCGCATTATTCTAACACAAGCGGGCATTTGAGTACAGGTTAATGCCATGCAGCGACTGATAAGAATTCTATCTTCAGGTCATTTGGAACTTGTAAAACAGAAATCACATCTCAAGGTATCCGAAACTTTTCCAAACAATGATTTGCAGCTATGTATGGCATCTTCCCTATCCTATTATGCAATTAATGAGTGTATGCTGCCCTCGTCGTCTCGTCAAATGCTATTGCTGTTCTTGTGCCGTATATACAATCGAGCCCCCAAAAGTACCCTCCCTCCCTATGCCTTTCGCTTCTCCATAGCCTTCGAGATTAGCATCGCCAGGCGCTTATTCTTTGACATCTTGCCCATGAGAGTGCTTAACTCCCGCTTCTTCATCATCTTGCTAGACAAAGAGGCCACGTCATTCTTCTTCAGTAGCTCGCCCAGTAAGCCAGCGACATCTCTCTTCTCGCCAGCAAAAGGGATCGTGTCCTTCTTCTTTAGTAGCTCGCCGACCGTGGAAGCGACATCTCTCTTCTTCTCAACCGTGGGGGAGAATGAATCTGCATCTCTTCTCACCTTGACCGTGATGGGAACTGGCAAGCGGACAGGAAGATGCTGAATGTGCCGTTTCGCCTTCAAACCTAGGATCGTGAGCAAGCTCGAGCCCGACGAGTTGTCACCTCCCCCCGACCCTCCCAAGTTCATAATCAGCGGGAGCAGGTCTGTGATGTTGATTCCCTTGAGGAAATCTAGAATATTCGTAATGCCGCCATTGTTCCCCAAAAACCCACCGACGGTGTCCAGCAGCACGGACAGAATCGGCATCTGCGCCGTCATATCGAGCTTGTTCAGAACTCGCTCGAAATAGTCGATGTGGATTCCGTTGTAGACTGTGGAGTTTCCAGACGCGCTGAGCTCGATGTTTCCCTTCGCAATGGCCGCGGCTTCGGCCGCGATAATAAGAGGGATGTTTTTGAGCATTGTCTTGATGTCGGCGGCGCCGCGAGCTATGACTGTGTTGTTTCCGGGCACAAGAAAGGCGTCGTTAATCTGGGCGTAGCCCATGATGACACCTCCTATCTTAAGATTCAATGTCACATTTCCCTGCAGAACGAAATTAGCAAGGTTTGGCTATGATAAAAGTGCGATCGGGTAACATACGAGTTCGAATGTTACGATGGATGCATTTGGAAGCGTGATATTGCCGATGAAGTTGGTTCCATCTTCCTCAGGTGGAAAAACAAGCCTCGCGGAATTGATAGCGAAACCCTTCAAGTTATTCAAGCCTGTGTATTTACATTAGCAATGTTCAATGATGCAAGTTATAATATCATTACCGTTCAATTCCACTCTCTTATCAACCTTCAACTTTGCCTTGAGCTTCCCAAGATAAGCGGTGGTCTCCCCATACGCTGCCAGTTCAAATGTCTCCGAGTACACGGCCTTTTCCAAGAATTTATGGAACACCTCTTTGTCCAGGATAGCTGCTCTCTGTGCTGTAATATCGACTGATGCATTTCCCTGAAGATCTGCTCCATCGGGATAATAAAGCCCAACTTTTGCATACGGAACGATTCCTGCTGTTTTATTCTCAGGATCGAACAGACTGAGGGTTATCGGGTCCATGTGCACCTTGAATGGCTTTGGTATGTTGAGAGACCCTTTTAGAGAATATTCGATGCTATCAAGGGCAGGCTTCACGATCGTTGCCGAATAAATGGGAAGAGGGGACTTATTGACCATTAATTGAGCGACTGCCGGGAATATAACGAGGAAACTGGTGAAATTGTGAGCGAGTTATCACTTCAATCTTGAAGTCGGGTGAAAATAGTGTAAAAACACGGGGATAAGAACCACAATTCGACTTTCCAAAGAGTCGAACGAATGAGAGCGAATGATCGATATAAAAAGCCGCATTCTACGATTTAGAATGACCAGCCCATTCTCTGTCATGGGTTGATGGCGGTGCACTGAGAAGTGAAGATAGGGGTAGTAGAAAAATTACTACTCACAAGACAGGAAGAAGAACAGCGGCGAGCACCACACCAGCGATGAAATAACAGCAGAAATACCGCTTGTAGTGGGCCCATAGTCGTGCAAAAATGCCCTTCTTCTTCGGTCGTACTATTCCAGGGTCGCTCTTTATCGTTTCTATCCTCTCCACAGTCGCCTTTTCCTTACTGCCATTCGAATCGACAAGTCCAATCTGGTCGCGGTTGATATGTTGACCTGTGCTGGCGTAACCGGTGACGGGTTGGGTATTGAGAGTTGATGGAGGAGGCACGTATCGCACATCGCGGCTTGCGCCGATGGCATTCTTGCCCGACATGTCTTCTGGTCTCGTGTGTATGTGTGACGCGTTTCGATATATCTCTGGCGACTCGAGCAATTTCCGCGCGCCGAGCAGAAAGCACAAGAAAGACAAGAAAAGATCATGCAACAATGGAACTCATACGATCCAGAGGGGGTCCGATGTGCATCCCATATACATACATTTCGCGAATGCCGAGAAATAAGAGAGGCTTTTTTTACCTTGTGCAAATCAATGGCTATCCATTATGGCTCGAATGTTTCGAAGTTTCCTGTGTAGAGATGCATGTTGATAGCAGAGCAAGAGTAGTAAACAGCCCTATATCGCGCGTGCATTTTGCGAAACATGGAGGCGGGGTTGAGAGGGGGGTAGGCGGGCCGCAACGTGGCGTAGGAGTGTTGTGTGTGTGCACTGTGCAGGCATCCCCGCGTGGAGAAGCTGGAAGATAGGGAAGGGACCCTGCAGCCCAGCAAAAAGCAACTATCCCCCGCATTGATGATCGATGGTTACATAGCTACCTTAATTTCCCTTCGGCTCGAGCCTCAAGCCCCCTCCTCTCCAGCATTGATCCGCATCTCATACTACATGTGATCCCGAGGTTAACACTGTTCCTCGTAGGTACATACTCTAACAGCGCTAGCCTTAGATGATACTCCACAGTAGAGAGAGTCTTAACTCCCCTGTCCACGATTAGAATGGCCCTAGAGCCGCCTGTCAAATATTTCCCCGGAAAGCTTACACAGTAGTGCAGAGACAGGGTCGTCGATATCGGTTTTTGTACTTCCCCTTGCTGCATGGTTAGACAGAGTATTGTACCCATATGGCCAGTGCGACAGAGTTGATGGGGAAATGGGGAAATATACCCTGGACTACAGTTTCCGTAGAGAGTACTGTCTAACAATAATAGAGTATAAGGAGCATGTTGTTCTCTAGGTACTCCATGCCTTTACGGTTGATAGTGCAGGGAAGGAAGGACGTGACGCCAGTCGATCAGCAGGGGCCGCAGACCTATCTACCACCGCTTGGCTCCGACGACAGAGAGTTAGAATAAAGTTAGAGTCAGCATGGAAGTAGAAGAAGACACTACTGGAAACATGCTGGGAATAGGTACTCTACCTGTCCACGACTTCATCCATTTTCTGTTTCAGGTGTCCGCTAACAGAAAGAGAAACTTCTCATTTCCACATGCATTCGATTCGCACAAATAAAAAGAGATATCAATGTTTATTTTTGGCTCCTCCCAGACCTGTTTCGTAACTCCTCACCACGAACCGTCATCTGAGAGTCACCAAGGCTGTATCCCTACAGAATTGGCTCCATCCAAAGATCTGTGACATCTTGACACAGATGCTACCCTGTAAGAATGTCATTTATCTTTGTGTCGGCTCCTCCTTTTTCATAATGGTCCGAGTAATGGTGCGCTCGCTCATGTGGGGTTGAGTTTTGGTTGCGCAATGAATCACCAGATCAGTGGCGGTCACTGCCTGATACACACACCCAATAGCCGGATCAGCCCTCCGCGGCTACTCGTGATTCATGATGGCGTGGATGCCATGTGAGACCCTCCCCGCCAACTTGGAACCATCCATCTGTATATGACCATGCATCAACACAGCATCTCCATTTAACCAATCCTCTTCGGCTGTCTTCCTAATCCGTGAACTCTCACATCTCGAGCTAAAAGTAGATCCACAAAGATTTCCTCATTCCTTCCCGATCCCTCGAAATCCGCATCCTCAGTCATGGCTTGTCCAGTTTCGGGCAACTTTGCCCAGTATCAACAGAGGCCGGTCTCGCCCATCAGCACCGACAACGAGAAAATATCCTATGATCATTCAACTGCTCCTTCCTCCTCAGGGCAGCTTGAGAAAACCGAGAAGCCCTTTGTGGCCGGCATCACGAATGAACAGTTTTATGATCCAAACTGGGCTCCCAAGCACATGCAGAAGGTTGTGAGCGAAGCAATCTTGCTGGCAGGTGGTGGTGTAGCTATCTTGCTCCAAGTCGCCAATCCAGGTGTAGGGTATGTTTGAATCCGCACACATCTCTTGATCCGTACAGTTGAACTAACACCATACAGAGTTGGAGTTAACGAGCACTCCAACTTTGCCTACCGCCCAATCGATCGTCTTCGCACCACTATGACTTATGTCTATTGCATGGCTTTCGGCACTCCAGACGAGAAGAAAATGATCGTCGACATGGTTCACCGTGCTCATGCTCCAGTCAAAGGGCCCGGCTACTCAGCTAATGATTCGGAACTCCAGCTCTGGGTTGCCGCCACTCTCTATGCCTCCGGCAGCGATATCTATGAGAAAATGTTTGGCAAGATGGACCAAGAGACCGCCGAAGAGGTCTATCGCGAGTATTCCATCCTTGCAATGTCTCTTCGCGTCCCCCCAGATATGTGGCCGGCGAACCGTGTCGCCTTCTGGGAGTACTGGGATGGCATGATTGCGCAGCTCAAGGTCTCATCGCATGCCACCAACGTCGCACAGGATCTCATGTGGAATAAGAAGGGCCCGCTTTGGATGCGAGCCAACCTGCCACTCATCAGACTGCTCACCGCTGAGTGGCTTCCGCCGGCAATGCGCGAGGCTTACGGGCTGAAGACGTCAAAGACAAGGAGGGCAACCTACAATGTCTTGATGGGAACCGGAAAGGTCGTGTATCCGTTGGTCCCCAAGTTTATCCGTCGAGCACCGATGAAGCACTACATGAAGGACATGAGGAAACGCATGAAGAATATGACCCCGCCAGTTTGAGGGGAAATCGGTGGTCTGAAACGTCGTTGCAATTTTGTCATCTGCGATCACTTGTCAGGTTCAGCTTTCTTGTATTTGCTTTGAAATTTGACAGTCCAACGTGAAGTTGGGAAGGGAATAGTGTGGGCTACATTTCAGCGCCGAATGTTCCCAACCACAGTCTTGTATGAATTCTTCCTTTTGTCAGGGTAAGCGTAGGGTTAGTTGCAGACTTATCTTTGCACGATAGAGGATAGTAAATAAATGATCATCCAAATAGAATTACTCTAATAATCTTGAAAAGGTCCGCCTTCCAATGCGAGCGAATGCTGAGACGTGTAATCTGGGCATCGGAGCTCGTCCCTTAAGGTGATTGGATTTGCCATCATTTGAGCCAGTTTTCTCTCAAAGACACCATCAAATACAATCTGGAGATTTGAGAGAGATCCAGTAATGTTATTTAGCGTTTTGTGGTGTCGAGGTGAAAATAAAGAGTCAAGCGCGGGCAAGAGGTCGAAGTCGCGTCTTAGCGAACCAAGGTTTGAAGTTGAGACTATGGATAGGCAAAGGCGCTTTCCCGGCATCTGCGCGACAACAGAGAATGTCTGCTAAATGGGATACTCAGACCCACCTGAATATACAGGCTGACATTTGTGACATTCACGATATGGAGTGATTGTAATATATTATCAAGATGAAACTATGAGTGAACTGCATAATTTTTTGTTGCACCAGGAGTAGGCTAGTTGACTGAGCAAATCCGTCGAGGTGAATACCCGGTATGCCCGAATGATCATTCCATGTCACAATTCTTGACCTTAACCGCTATTTTTCTTGCACTTGATAGTATCGAACTTCTTTATATGCAAATCTAGAAATTTATTCGGAGCTCACAGCAGCGGTTAAAGCAATGGTGGAGGAATCTCTTCTGCCTTCAATTCCGAGGTCACTGCGTAGGGCTTAACATTGTTGAAAGAGTGGATATCAACCTATGCCCATTGCAAAACTGGTCAAATCATCGGCCTGTTCTCATACTTTGTTAGTTTGTAGACGGATTCTTTAATCAGATCCTAAGAAACCATCGTTGTCATCATTAAAACAACAAATCCGCAAAAGAACCATGGTGTTAAATATACAGAATATGTTCTCATTGAATCAGATCTCCGTTTTAGATTTTAAACGCCCGTAGTTTTGGATTATCTGGACTGCTCTGGTAGATAATAACGCATCGATTTATTTTCTGGTGTCATATCTTAATAGAGGTTGCACACACTCTAGCGGAGCCGCAGAATGCGTTTATGCAAGACAGTGCAAAAGAGATTGATGGAATGTCGATGTTCTGATTTCGGGACGATTGTCAGTGCGAGACGAGAACGGATGCAAGCTTCTAGAAACCAATACCAAAAAAAAAAGAGAAGGGAATATGGATAGGGGAGAAACGGAGAATGACAAAATATGGCAAAGAAAGGGGCAAAAAAACAACAGGAAGCACAATCCATTTCTCTGGACTTTGAATTCACATGAGCTCACGTTCAACTCAAGAATCTGGGTTTCCACGCATCTATGAAAGATATGCAGCGGTCAGAGCTATCTGGATAGTAAGCTTTGTCTGCATGCAGGACTGCGTAACTTCGAGGCTAGTGAAGACCTAAATTGAAGAACCACTGTTCTCTGACGTCTGGAACAGCTGTAGCTTTGAGGCTGGAACAGCTGTAGCTTCTACCCATCTTCATGGCGCAACGTCGAAACAACAAAATACTCTACTTAACGTCTACGCGACTCACAAACATGCTCTGCTATATCCGTACAATGACTAGTTTCGAATGCCCTATGTGAGAAAACACGCCGGGCTCAGCAATCAAAGATGGGTTTGGAAACGCGGAAGAGGAAATCGACCTGACACGAACATTGCCGCTCTGCGAATACTTTCGATGATTCGGCATACATACCCAGAACTACTGCATTCTCCAGACATGGGCAATCAATCCTTCAGCCGCCCAGCCCATGCCAAAAGCCCGCACTTTTCTCGGCAATAACAGAGGGGAAATCGTTCCCAGGGTTAGCCGATGGCACACACGTGTTGGTGGCACATGCTTGCCTGCTTGTGTCCCGACTCCCGCACGCCCATTTTCTGCACACCAAGCGCTGTGGACCCCCTACCTTATTTCCACGACTTGGGCTTTCTGAAACCGCCAGAGCTGAGAGGAAACGCTTCAAGGTATTTGTGGATGATTTTTTTGGAAGCTCCTCATCGCTGATTTTATTTAGTCAAAATGTAGACTTAAGATACTCTACTCTATGCACAGTAATACGGTGGACTCTCTTGCTGTGCCTGTTGCATGTGCTCTATCTGTTGCATCATTATCGTACTCTACGTCCGAGCTCCAAATATTGGCCAATGTTTGATGTCTTCAAGAGGTCTCGAGGACTGAACACAGTGCAGGATATTGATATTGCGGTCTCAAAGGATAGCAGAAAGAGACTTGACACAGTTCTATTACGGGATCATCCAATTTCATATACATCTCGTCGTCCACCACACACCACTTTCTATTCCAATAATTAGACCCGTCTAGCCTACAGAATAATCATCAATCCTACGAAACCAAGCACACCAGACAAGCCGGCAGCCACGGCAGCTGTTGCCCTCGCAGCAAGAGCACTTGAGCTCGCTGTCCCAACGACGCCATTTTCCCCAAAGACTCCAGCACCACCAGTGGCACCTGCAGCGCCAGTAATCGTGGCGGAACATCCAGTTGGCGTGCTGGCTTGTATGCTTGAAATGTAGCTCTTGATTTCCGTGGGCATGGCGTTATACCAGCTCGGAGTGTTACCCGCCTTCATCTCGGAAGCAATGGATGAGCGAGCACGCGGGTTAGAGAGATTGGCGAGGACTGAGCCTGGCACGGCGGTCAAGATCATGCCATAGAGGGATGCTGGTGGCGGATTGTATCCACCAACGCAGGTCGGGATGGCGGTTGCAAATGTTGCTGAGCCAGTGAGGCCAAGTGCGCTTCTATAAATTCGTCAATACCGATCTATTACGGAGAAGCTTTCAATGGCGCTGATGGGGTGATAAGACAGAGTTATGCGTGCATACATCCAAGATGACATTTGAGCAGCTCCGTCCACCGTTGTGTTCGCATCTTGTCTTCTTTTAAGTTCTCGAAGTTGCTCTACCAGCGGATGCGTCGCAGTGACGGATGTGGCTAGCAGAAAGATCGACAGATATCTGAGAAGCATTTTAGTGAGAGGATCGGACTTCGTGGGCGTCCGATTGTCGAAATCGATGTATCCCTGGGAGAAGGTGTATAACGAAGGTTAAAAAAATGATCGAAAACGAAAGGAAATCCCTTCCTGGTTGGCGAAGAGGAATATTTATTTGTTTAAAGATTCGCTCAGCTAATAGAATGTAGCGTCAGATAGGGGAAAGTGCGCGTGCTATCCACCTTCTCCGCGCCGTCCTTGGTTGAAAGCTGCAGAAGGTGGAGAATTATCACTTCGATCAGATCAGATGAATTCAGGCAGGGGAAAATGTGCTGCTGCCCCCGCTTCAACCGCTGAAAAAAGAAGCAACTGTCGTAGCTCTATGTGACATGATCCTTCTGTTTGCTCGTCCGGTACATGATATGCTGAAACACCTCGTGCAATTCCGAGGCTACTCTATCACGAGATGATGCCAAGAAATGTACATGTCCAAGGAGGAGCTTCATCATGCATGGAGGGGACGCCGTTCTCCCAAACCCAACCAGAGCAATATGTTGCACTCACATTTGGCCAAGCTGAGCATTGAGCCATGGGTCGATATGGGAATATGGGAATAAGAGAATAAGAGAATAAGGAAATAAGGGAATATGGGAATAAGGCGGTTGTTTCAAGGGAATAATGAAGGCAAGGGTTATGGTCCGAGCTTCCATGCCCCCGTGCTCTCCCCGCACTGCAACGACTCCAGGTTTTCCAGGATCATCGCATGCATCCTTCTACACGAAATCGCAAATCAACCCTTTCTCATCCCTTCCAGTTCCTGGATTATGGCGAAGCTTTCGCTATGTGGCGCCGTCTCGGCCCTTGCTCACATGCGGGTGCACCCAGAATGCTGGCCCGACTCACTCACTACCTAGATACCCCACAGCTCACAGCCCACACCCAAGTTTCCTCGCTATACGAAGTACGCAGCTAACAGCTAGAATCCTTCGCACCTGTTCCTGAACATCTCCCCTGACAGAGTCACATCTTGAACCAAAGAAAATCACAAATGCTCACATGGGCCTTCGACGATCCTCGAATCTCGACATTTCCCAACAGACGTCCTCCACACTGTGCCAAGCTTCCCCGCTGTGAGAAACTCCCAAGCATATGATTTCGAGGATTGAGAGGAGGCTGGTCATTGCCTAATTCCTTGAGGATATTGGGGTTTCCTTCACATGCGCGCTTTCTTTCCTCATCTCTCCTCGGTTGCACATCTCCCTGGCATAGCTTCCCTGAATGCATTTCTCATGCTTGCGGAGGTGTATTCTACTCCAACTGCTTCTTCCTGTCAATGTCAAGAAACATTAAGTACAAGTAACTCCTGTTTTTCCAACCAGCTTCACTTCTTCATCCCATTCGACCATCCCACTCCATCTCCTCGACCTCAAACCACTTCTCAAACATAACCGCCATCATGCAGTTCTTCAAGCTCCAGTTCTTGATCGCCTTCCTCTTCGGTGTTGCCGTTGTAGCCTCTCCGGCGCCAGTCCTCGATGCACGCGAGACCGCCGTCACCGAGCTTCTTGAGGCTCGTGCCGATATCACTTCATTCCTTGGCCAGCTCACCGGCATCCTTCCAGCACTGCTTCAGCTCTTGAACGCCCAGACACTCAATAACATTGGCAGCCTTGTCAACAACGCTGCATACCTTCTTGATCAGCCAACCACCAACCAAACAAAGACACTGCTCGGCACGGTCAGCGGCCTTCTTGAGTCGCTGACCCCACTGCTTGATGGCCTCAGCACTCTCTTGACTGCGGATCTCATCAGCAAGATTGGCAGCCTCCTGAACGCCGTCTTCAGCCTGCTCACGCCCGAGTTCATCGCGCAAATCACCGGCCTTATCAACGACGTTGCGCCTGTAAGTTCAACCTACACTGCTTCTAGCCCATTCCTCTCTCTTTCCACTGGCACCATTGGCGGCTCTGGCTCTGCGTCCGGCTCTGGATCAGGCTCCTCAGGGTCTGGTTTGGGTTCGGGCTCCGGTTCAGGCTCCGGCTCGGGCGGCTCTGGCAGCGGCTCTGGCTCTGTAGGCTCTGGCTCTGCAGGCGCAACTCCAGTACAAACGTCAGGGTCGCAGTCAGGTGCCATGCTGGGGGCAATCACTTCTGCGATTGCCATCGCCGCCGGCCATATGTTCTTGGGATTACTCGCTAATCTATTTTAATCAGCTCATCTCAGCCGTCGCGCAGTTGATCACCGGCCTGATCTCCGCTGTTTTGGGTGGATAAGCGCCAGATTTAATGAACGAGACTGCCGCTTGATGTCTCTACGCATGGTCTATGCTGTCTTGGACTGTGTGACATAATCAGCATGACTTCCGGGGAGAGATGGCGGAAAATCGATATTGGACATCTATATATATCATTACCATCTTCTCCTCGTTGGCTTGGAAATTGCATTGGGAAAGGGGATTTTGGAATTGCTGTCTCGGGACACGACGAGATCTAAATATGAAGAGACAATGAAATGGTCATGAACTCATGATGAACATGGAAATAATGTTTCTTCGCGATGGTGATAACCTGCATGGTGAGATTGTTCGTCTCCATAAGAATGACAGCAAGTTTCAATCGTTGCATTGTTCTCGATTGGTAATTGATCTTCAAAACTGCTGATGTGTCGGGTGATTTCACATATTTTCTGGGTGAACCATATTCGTATATGGATCCTATTGACGGTTAATGGAGATAAATGTTACTTTTTTTTTTCCAAAGCAAAATGCAGGCAAATATCGTTTTGTCAGAATAAGAAAGCAACTTGTTATCAATTCTGTTTGTGAAGGAAGATTGATACATAAAAAAAATGGATGCTCCCCAATTGAACCATTTCACCCTTCCATTCCAATGACGGATATTTGGAATGGCGATGGACTGTAGAATATTCCCAGACTGCATGCTAAGCCAGACAGAAAAGGTAGTCTTCCTGGGGAATGCCGGAAATACTTTGAAATTCCTTGGCCAGATCCTCTGCTCTACTATTTGCACTGCTTTGGACATTTTTCACGCTTAGAAAATCCTCAATCTGTAGAATTGAAGGTGGACTCAAGGCATAGGCATGCCTTTCTTCTAAATCATATTGGTTCGATGGCCAGGTGAAGTGATGAGGTTATGCAACAGTTTGATAAATAAATTAAATTGCAAACTATCCCCTAAAAAAATAGCGAAGCAAGCTTCGGGATAATCTGCACATTAAATCAAATGAATGGCACTGGTATATAAACCATAGACATCCGAATAGGCGGATTTCAATTGCAAAATTCATCACAACTGCTGCCCTTGGTATCTTAGACAACAGAATCCTTAGCCTTCTCGTTGCCACCCTCGCGTTGCTCGACCTGAGTGATATCCTTGTGCATATCGTCAATGTCGACGTGCGCAACCTCTGCCTCGTCTCCGTCGAAGATCTTTGCGAGTTCTTCGAGAGTGGGACCTCTGGTCTCCACGTAGAAGAAGTAGATAAAGACGAGTTCGACGAAGATCCAGATCTATAGGGTCCGGTTAGTAGAGGTCGGAAGGTTGGAATGGTTTACATCAACTTACGGTGTAGATCAGGGTAAGGTCGTAATGATGAGGAAGCTTCTCCCAGGCAATAGGGTTGGTGTAGCTGCGGAAAATTAGATTCTGTGCTGCTTTAAAAATCGAGCGTATACTCACTTTCCAAGAACCAAAGCAGCTTGGACTGTAAGATTCATAATCATAAGACCCTTCGCGCGGAGCTTGTAAGGAAGGATCTCCAAGGCGTAGGCCACGAGAAGTCCAGACCAAGCAAGGGAATAGAAGACACCAAAGAGCCACACCCATGCAATTTGAGGATAAGCTGCCGCCATGTTGGTGCTGCCACTGTTCTCGAACATGGCCGACGTGATTGTCCAAGCTATGAACATAAGGACCATACCTTTTCGTGGATTAGTATCAAAGCTCTAAATATAAATCTGAATATGAGAACTCACCACTTGTGGACACGAGGAAAAGGGGTCGACGCCCAACCTTGTCAACAAGGAAGGCACAGGAGACACTGACGATCAAGGAGAGAATCGTTTGTCCTCCGTTGAGCTATAACGCACATATCTTCAGTAATCATCCGCTAACATCAATATCTGCAGAAACTTACTGGGATTTTTTGGTTCTGGTTTGTAATTCCCATTCCGTTATAAATAAGATTCATGTAGTTGCTGAAGAGGGCATTGCCAGAGTACTGAGAGATGATACCGAGAGAAACGAGTATCATAAGTCTGCGACGGTTGCCCTTGGTGCGGATGAAATCTGCGTAACTGCTCGTCTTCTTGTGGAGGAACTCCAAACGCAGGGTCTCCTTGATCTCGAGAAATTCAAACTGGACTGTTGCATTGTTCTCATCACCATTTGCGTGGTACTTGGCAAGTGTCGCCAATGCCTCCTCGTGACGTTCTTTGGACACGAGCCAACGTGGAGACTCTGGAACCCCTGTAAAAGTTAGTAGGTTCTAAATGGAACGAAGCTTGAGTTGATTCTTTGGAATGTATCAGGTCTGATTCGATCTCCAATACGAGGATTCACTCGAGTCAGATGCTCTACCCATGGGGAGGCACTTACAAAAGATGAAGACTCCTTGGATAACAGCAGGGATAATTTGGAAGAGAGTGAGAGATCTCCATGACCACTCATTCTGGATTTGCATCGTTGCCCAGGCAATCCAAGCAACAACTATGCAATAATTAGTTCCAGTTCAGGTGGGATCCTTGAGGAAGATGTTACTTACAAAGAGCACCCAAGTTCCAGAGGCAGTTGTAAATAGCAGTGACCCTTCCACGATGTTGTGGATGGCAAATCTCAGTCAAGAGAACGGGCGAAGCCATTTGTGCCATACTGTTGCCGAAACCGAGGACGAATCTGCCAGCCACATACACTGGCAAAATATTAGCCCATTGCTGTATAAATATATGCACTTTCAAGGTGTCCAGTTATGCAGAATTGCACGTACTTCCATAACCATTGGCAAAGGTTCCAATAAACCCGCCCAAGATCATCAAGAGACAACCAACTGCGATTGGGATCTTGCGTCCCCACCAATCGGCCATGTAAGGGCTATGTCAGAGTCAGTTGAGAAAGTTTCCAATCGGCTTTCAGAAGAAGGCTTACACCAGAGGGAAACTGCAAAGACTTCCAATCTGATAGATAGCATTCATCAATCCGAGTCTATCACCAGTTGGCGTTCCGAAATAATGTTGCCAGGAATCGAGACCCTGGGATGTGTTAAGCATCATGCTGTCATAGAGCGGGTCTGTTAGCTTTCATCTCTTTCCGAGCCGGGAGATTTCAAGGAATATCTTACCCATCGTAACCAGTGGTTGCAGAGGCAATGCACAGAACAGCAGCCCAAAAGTAGAGCTTTCGCAGGCCCTGGTCTTTGTACCAGGTGACTTCTTCAAACTCGGGTGCCTCTGCTTGAGCGGCCTCCGCCTCCGACTTGAGGTTGGCCACTGCGATAGCGACCATCTTGTGAGGAATATCAAGGAATTTGGCAAAGTTGTATCGAGGCCAAGAGAGAAGGGCCAAAGGATAGCCAAGAATTGAGAAGCGGAAGTCTCTGATGGATGGAAAAATCCTCTGCCTGAGTCGCATGCCATCGTGGGAGGGAGGTGATAGTTATATGGCAAGCATTGAACTGGGCATTGAGTTTTGATAACAGGGGTATCTGGGATGGGTTACGGCTAATGGGGATTGCTTCATTTAGCCTGAATCCACCATCGCCAAGCCAACGTGCTCCAACGTGGTTTCTGGGGGTGGATAAAGGAAACAACGCTATACATTATACATCCTATATTGGCTAAAGTGGATCCAATGCTCAATATCTTCGGAAAGAAGGGACGAAGTCCGGCACAGGCGCAAACACGCACCAACAACTGATCTTCCTCGCATGTGTCTTACGACCAGCCATATGATATGATATGTCCCTATGGCCCTATGTCCCTCTCTCTCACCCCATCAAATCGATCACACGCCTGCAGTAGCGTCGATCCTTTAATGGTGCCAAGCTCATCAGAAGGACTCAAGGAGCCGATTCGAAGGAGTCGTTTCGAACATCCGACTCTTGGGTCCCGGGTCAGTATGCAGATTGGGGATAGTTTGGGCGTCGTCACGCTGAGACTGCCATAGCTCGCGGATATATTGGGAGTCGAGATGCCCAGAGCCACGTTTTTAATTTGCTGCATCCGCTGCATCGTGTGGGACGACTGGCGAGAGATATTGCAATCATCACGGATAAGAAGGGCTTTTCCTCCAAGTCGCTCTTGTGGTAAGAGGTGATGGTTTGATTTGGCCTACGGACAGATGCTCAGATGCCTATTTTCTTGCCAAAAATCACCGCGATCAATAGGCAATAGTCGAGGGATGTGAGAACTCTGGGGAGGAATTGAAGAAATAATTTGAAATTGAGGCTCAGAAACCGGGGAAATGGGGTAAGTTCTGTGTAAGTGGGGTTTCATCGCTAAAAAAAGGGGGGGGGGGGGGCAAGAGGCTAGAGCGCAATGGAGAACAACATCACGATCTTGCCTGAATTTAATTTCTCGGAGTTGAAAGCAATAAAAATGCTACATTAGAGTAGCCGCTTATGTATATACACCCGCTTTTGTCGTCTTACATGCCTCTACACAATCAAGCAATTACCTGATCTATACGCACCCATACCAATAATTCGGTTCCGATAGAGTGTTGTTCCTCTTCCTTTCGCCCTTTGCTTTGCATTCTGGTAATTAGACCTAATGCACCAATAGATCTCGGTTTCCGTACCTAGTCATGAATGTCATGAAAGATTTTGCTCCTCCCTGTAAGATGGAAGACCAGCACGCCACCATAACAAAGGATAAATCTGCTCCAGAAACAATGTCTTTCAAGGCTTTTTGTCCGCCAACATTACTAACGCAGAATCTGGCCACTGGCGAACATCACACTCAGCCTAATGGATATATATCTCCAAAGGCTGTTAGGCATGAGACTGAAGGTCGCTCTTGGTACGATCGAAGAAGCAAAACAGCAGCAAATTCGGAATTGACGACGGCGTTGGAAGGCAGGAGCATTGAAGAGGCTCGCTGCCAGGTAAGAAGCGATAGACGAAGACAACATTGGCTGATGTAAGTCCACCTGATGGATCAGAGAAGCCAGGTCAGATCATCTACACTAGCGAAAGAGAACAAGCGTTATTCGGGGACTCAGAATGATTCCATGTATTTCGGGACTTCGATCGAGACACCAGGACAGAGATTGAGATGGGTCCTATTCAGCGACACTCTTCCTGTCTTCAAAGATGAGCGCTAAATTTGCGCCGCCATTCATCGATGCCACCCACAAGCCGCCTGCGTCATGGAGGATGAGGAACCCTGGTATTGGCAGATCGAAAATTCGGCTCCTAAAAATGTTGAGTATAATAATCTCAAAGCAAGAACCGAGGGACAAAAGCATACAAAGATGACGGCGCCTGTCCTTATACATATATATAATCGAAGGACTTGAAAACCGATTGGGCAATCTGAAACACAGGTAGTCATCAACGCAGTCGTCTTCCAGACCCCCAAACAACGGTACTCTAATACTCCATGCTCTTGGACACTCCAATCCTCACTTGTCCAGCATATCTTGCAGTTCCGTTTCCGTTGCAGGGACGGCATTGACGAAGATCCTATCTCCAGGGCATGGCAGCTCCGTCTGCGCCCTCACTGCCACCCAGTTTGAAAAAGACACACTCGCCAGTCTTGGCTTCCACAGCAGGCTGCTGTTTCAATGCATCCGCAAGCCGCTCCCTTACTGCATCGGATACTGTAGCGCATCAGTGACAGCTGATGAACGTGCAGGCGCGCGTGGTGCCCTCCTGTCCTTTGATTTTTACTTCGCGCTGCAAATTGCGAGCGCTGATCTCGTCCTAGACAAGGAGCGTCCCCGGCCCAAGCAGTGTCGTGACTGGTTTCCAGTTACTTGCGAAGAACTGGAAGTCTGCGTGCCATCGTAGAAGATCGAACCCCGAAGCCGCTTTTGAAGCATGAATGGTGAGCCAATAGTTGGAACATTTCTGACTAGCGAAGAAGCTGTGAACAACGGGGAGAAATGAGAACAGCGAGAGAGTGATGCAGCAATTTGCAGTTGCCTGAACCCAGGTGTGGAATGAGGGAGGTAGCTTTGTTTGGGTGAGAGGAAGAAGGAATCCGCAGTATGTCCAGGACGAGAAGTTTTTGGCTATATCTAAAGGAATAAAAGAAAAGGGTAGGAATTTGAAGTCAGTCAATGTTATCGTTTCGAGACCCGGGCCGACCTATTTTTCCCCCAAGAACGGTAAGTCCACACTGTCCACGCAAGTAAGTCAATAGAGGGCAGTAGATGCTGAGATTTCTCGGAATATATTATTCAGCTGGAGCTGGAAGGACGTGTCCACAGATCCGTTCTGTGTTTCATCCAACACCAAGACAACTCTCCTTGCAATATTCATTTTGTACCCTACTAACTTCGAAATTCAAGTAGAGAATTGTCTAAATTCTCGATACATTTATAACCCATTTTATGCTCCTCGGCGACCTCGCCTATTAGATTTACTGTTAGAACCAATAGACAAGTTACAGTGAGTTGGCGATATGCTAATTTTTTGGCCTCGTATGGGGAAGAAATGCTTACTCTGCAAAGTGCTAAGATCAATTTCATTTTCAATTTTCCTTTCGAAACTGAAGTCCTAAGAAAATAACTTCTTTTACTCTTTCCAAGAATGTTTTGATATCCTCTTGGCCATGATAGGCCTCGTTGTAGCCTGCACTGAGGCACAGCTTGCCCTTCCACGTACCTAAGAATACACCAATGCCAGTACCAAGCTCTTCTCTCGTTACCCACGAGTTGTGCAAAATTGCCATGTTGCGGAGAGATGATTTTGTCCAGAATTCGAATGCCTGAAATGGACACCGGAGGGCACTTATTTGGTGGTGGAACGCTGCCTACTTTCTCAGGATATGGTGCAGTAATTGCGTTAAAATACAGAGGAACCATATTGACACGTTCAGTGTCTGACTGAAAGCTGGCATATGAGTGTACCTGAGACCTCCAGATGTGATTGGATGGCTGGAGGTTAGCAAACGAGATACGAGCGTGGGGTTGTGGGGAACTAAGGCGGACGCTTCGGTCCGGATTGCCCACGCTAATCGGGGGGCCAAAACGGCATCACAGGCCAGGCCCCCGATCAATTCACTGTTGAGGAAATGCACCATGCCGAGGCTATTCTGCCCCTTTCCAGCCTCGCCTTCAGCCTCGTCTTCAATCTGGCTTTGAGTCTCAGCCATAACACTTACTCTTTCCTATTCGAACACTAACATATTAAGAAGCATGACCATGATCGATATTCTTTTAGCTAATGGATGATCTGTTTTTGAAACTTTGAGCGCCACCTCTTCCCAAATTTCGAAAGTTCTCGAAACATAGCTGAATATGTACAGGTATCTACATATTTCATAATCTTCTGTGGATTGACTGGAAGGAGGCCCTCGTTAATGATTGAAAAGATTCCAAAGAAATGGCAGTATTCCTTCCAATGCTTCTCCTGTGGTTCAGTTACAAACACTGGCTGTACCAGTTATTTGAGAATTTGCAAGTGCTGCCTGACGCACATGTTGTGCACCCGACATATGACTGGCCTCCACACTGTCCGTATTTTGCAACGGAGCATCCTCCTGGGTTGCTGGGATTGGTTGGCAGGATGGATGTGGTCGCTGGGTTTCCTGGGTTCGTAGTAACCGGTGTTGATGGCTCGCTAGGAATGCTTGGGTTGTATCTTGCCTTGATCAGATCGGCTGCCTTCTCTGCAATTGCGTACACGGTTGCACACGTATTCGTTGCCGGAATCATGGGGATGATGCTGATGTCTCCAATACTCAACCCTGTAACTCCGTACACGGTAAGATCGGAACTGACCACACCGGCCAAGTCTTGCGGGGCCATGGCGGCGGTGCAACAGCTGTGGGCGGTGGAGGATGTCATGCCCTGCACAGCGTATTGTGCAATCTGTTGATCCGTCTGTACATTCGTGCCTGGGCTAGACTCCTGAGGGTTGAGCTGCTGCATGGCGGGTGCAGCCATCCATTTTCGAGCGAATTTAACCATGGCGACCATGATATCGGAATCAACGGGGTTGATGTTCGTATTGTAGTCGATTGATGGCTCAGCATATTTATCGTTCGGATTCAATCGGACAGTTCCTCTGCTCAGCGGTTTTTCTAGAACCAAACTGGTGCTTCCGCCACCAGAGAACGGAATTTCTACTACACCATTGTCCCGCTTCCCAAAAGATTGAAGGAGAATATCACGCTGAGCTGTGTATCCCTTTACATTCTCCGTCGTGTAGGTAGATGGAAGATAGGAAGCCGCATTCTGAGCTTGTGCTTTGGAGATTGTGGCCTGGTAAGACGTGCTAAGGATCGGAAATGGCACGGTGGCGAGGGAATTTCCAACTCCCATAGACTGTGGACCTTTACGCTGCTGCCACTGCTGATTTGACCATTGCTGAAATGTGGCGTCGCTATACGCCGATCCAGAATTTGGGGTGAGATCTGTTCGATCTGACGAGATAAGATAGTTAGCGCCATACAACGAGACCTGTGATGGGATAATATGTCTAACTTACAGTTGTATGCCATGCTTATAGCGGGATGATCCTGCAGATTAGCACCCACACCAGGAAGGTCCACAAGCACATTAATCCCAGCTTGTTGAAGAAGGGCTTTTGGGCCAAGTCCGCTACGTTGCAACACCTGAGGCGTGTGCAGCCAGCCGGCGCAGAGAATGATCTCCTGGTTTGCCTTGACAGTGATTGTAGAAGCACCATTTGCCGAACCTCTTGCTTGAATTTTCACGCTCTCAGCTCGCTTATTCGCATTGAAGAGTACCTCGTTGACGCGATATCCAGTCAAGAGCTTGAGGTTCTGCCTGCTGGCAACTGGATCAAAGTACTCATTCCTTGCATATGAGCGTCGGTATTGCTGATCAACGTTGGAAGGCACCCAGTATGCACCATGGGCATCTCCAGCAGCGCCCTCAGCATTGGTAGGGACGCCGACCTCGTTCCAGGCTTTCCACTGAACCTCTGCGAAGTGTTAGAGAAATGGGACTAGAGACTGAATGTGAATGAAGAACAGGATAAATGACGTACTGACGGTTGGCCACTGCCAATCTGGGTAGGTAACTTCTATAGGTCCGTCGGTGCCATAAGCTCTGTTGACATCCCAGGTAATATTGTAGTCCGCTGCGAGATCAGCCCGAGGGGGGGTGAATTTGGTACTCTAAAACGAGAATAAGCATTGACGCACTATTTTGATGGCAGGAGATGACGGAGCTCACTTTCTTGAAGTATGGCAGTAGCCCCGACCATCCCCAGCCGGGATTACCCAGCTTCTCCCAGTTGTTGTAATCATCTGCTGATCCACGGTCGAAGAGCATGCCATTGACAGTAGAGCCACCTCCAACAACGGAAGCTGCGTAAATAGTCGCCTGTCTGTTACCAACACCAGGTTGAGCTACCGAGGTCACATTAAAGAGATTCTTGGCGAGGTATTGGTAGGCGCTGGACGGTTCCACCTGGGCGGGGCTGTCGTCAAAATACCCGTACTCCACAATCAGCACCGACCCTATAGAACAATGAGCTGTCATCCAGAAGAGATTTACCTGAGAGGGATCGAGGTTGAAGCAGCGTACTTGTTGAGTTCTCACTCAAACGGTTGCCGATCACCAATCCGCTCTGTCCTCCACCGACAACGATATAGTCATACGATGAAGCAAGCTGACCAACATTGATCTGTCTCTCACGCAATCCGTCGATCATTGCTGGATGAGCATTCACAGCTCCGAGGAGAGCTAGTATGGGAGTGAGACCCAGCAAAGGTGCCTTAAGCCACGCCATTGATGATTGCAAGAGAGAAAGGTCCAGGAGAGATTGATAAGGTCCAACAGATCATGAAACGAGATGAGAGAGGAGAGTCTGTAGAATGCAGAGATATATACTCTTGAGCCTTGATGCACGCAAACCTGGGGCCGGCTTGTACCCTCATGGCGGAACGGCGGCATCCGGCATTCCTAATTGCCTCCTGTAGCCTCCAGCCTACTCGTCTGGTCTTTTCTCTTCCATTAAGCCGATACCCACTATATTTTGTTCCTGCATCGGATGATTCTGGTACTTTTGGCTATAGGAATCATGCGTAGACTTCTTCTTCGACAGACTTCGCGTCCCAAAGGAGACGAGAGTGACGAGCTGCTGACTGCATAAGATCCACAAAGGTCAGCAGCGAGGATGCCAAGCGTAAAGAAGATCCAAAAAGATATCAAGACCTCGAATAAGAGGTGGCCAATGCAGATTGCAATTTGTTCAATCAGATCAGCCTGAACGCTGTCGAATCTGGAATGTCTGCCAGAATTCTTGCGCTGATCGGCATGGCCAATTCTTATATTAAAGTCCGAGAACGCATGAGATAAAGTATTAGCTGAATTAAGAAATATTCATTTACGCGGTGCACTCTCCGGGTCGAATAGGGCTTGAATGGGAAAGTGGTATGTGTTGTTGTCGTCGCGGGAAGAACGTTTGGTTTGGTTGCATTATGACGGGGCCTGGCAGCAATAAGTACTGCCGTTCTCGGCTAAACTCACGCCCACTCCGGCTGATACTGTAAATACTCCACACATAGTGCATTGGTACACTGCTCTCTCTACTCCAAACATCGAAACCCGGGGAACGTGGGGAAGAAACGGGGAAGACATGGAGAAGAGATGGGGAAGAAAATGCGGGAGCAGATGACTAAAGTCTAGCTCCCTTCCGGCAATCCGACTGCCGACAGATGCTAATGTTTGATTCTCCAACTGTGCTAAAGTCAATCTACAGACTACAAGAGTTGTTATGAAAGCATCATTTCCGGAAGCAAGAGATATATAACACCCCTTTCGATATTTCATCATCTCTCTTCTCCTTTTTTCTTTTCTCACTAACTTTGGATCTGTCTGCTCAACTTCTTGTCAAGACTCTTTTTCGTCAACGACGGCGTCTCCTCAAATATATTCTAAGATGAAGCTTTTGTCAAGCCTATTTGCGCTTTGCGGCGCCATTTCCCTCACATCTGCCTCCCTCAACTGTACTGTGAAGGCCGGTACAACAGTTGACTACAAGACATGCGAATACTCCAGCTGCGCGAATGTTGGACAATATAAGGGCGGGGATCTCATCATGGCTGCATGTAGATCGGATTGTTCTTCTGACACAGCGTGAGTTGATTTCCTCGAGACACTTTTCCTTCAGTTCCTAACTTCTCTGTCCGAGTTGCCAACTATATGCTTCTTATGAGAGTGGCTCGGAATTATGCTAATAGTTTTGAAATAAAAATAGTGTCTGGTTCAAGCTGTACCCAAGTAAGCAAAATTATCTGCTACTCAAGCCATTTCAAACGCTAACCATAGCAGTGAGCGGTCAAAGCTAGTTTGCCGATGCGGCCAACATGACGGGATGCAACTATCACGGTACCAATCTCGCCCTGACCGGTATGTCCCTTCGCCTCCGATCTCTCTACTCAGAAACTTTGCCATTTGCAACACGTAATTTCGATTTCATTCTATAGGCTAACTCTGTAATCAGTCCTCCCTTACTGCTACCAAGAGTCAAACATCCCAAAGCCAACCACGTGCACGGCAACCCCGGTGCCTACTGGACCGGGTCCAACTGGTGTCCCGCCCGTTATCACAACAACTCCGCCACAACCAACTGGAAATCCCGGCGGATGCTCTGTTCAGAAATACGGACAGTGTGGTGGCCAAGGATATAGTGGGTGTAAGGTCTGTGCAAGCGGAAGCACATGTAAGGTGTCGAACCAGTGGTATAGCCAATGCCTTTAAGTAGAAGAGCTGTTGGAAATGTGTTGATTTCGTAGCTGCTATCAAAAACATGGTTTGAGGTCTATTTAAGTAAATCTTGTTTTCGGAAACTTCCGTGTTTAGAGACATAGCTATAGCGATCAAATCATTATCGTCCTCCGCTATTCCTTCGTTAATTTGTACTACAGTGCTGAGCAGTGAACAAGTCGATGGATCATGGAGCGGGAATTGATAAGGTGAAATCGGCGGACAAATATCACCAAGTTCAGTCAAACAATAGAACCTGATGTAGAAATTGACCTTCAATAGCCGGGTAGCAACTATTGATAGCATAGTTTTCACGTTCTGTAAAGAACTTATGTTGTCCATCTTGCTAATAGCACTTTACCTGTTGCCACTGTGCATTATACTGTATCTAGAATAGATAAATTGTTGACATATAGAATTAATTCATTGATTAAACTATCTAAAGTCTAGAATAAGTCTATTAATATGAGACCTGAAGCAAAGGCTCGAAGAATAGGCAGATGTATGTCATCTGCCAGAGCAGTCTAGAAATTCCATCTACTAGACCGTTTAGCAGATCCAATAAGCATTGTCGAAGAAATGAACAAAAATCCAATCACTAAGGACAAATTTAACTAATAAACTCATGTCTTACGATTAAATCGTCCACGACATATTGTAATCGCCCCATTCCTAACCTAATGGTGCTCCCTCCGTTTGATGGCGCCGGTCCGCCTGCAATTGGCACTACATGTTGAATACAGAGGGTTTGATGCCCGTAGGCATCCGGGCGTTCTCAGTTTGGAGAATGCATGAGAATCTTCACCTCCGTGCATAGAAGTTTCCATGCATCAGACACCGGCCTTTGAGCCTTTATTTCTGGCTCTCTATATTATGGGAGCCCTATTCTAGATTAGATGGTTTTACAATCAAGCACTTTACACATCTCATTTCTACACTACAGGCCTATCTGGTGTCGGCAGCCTGCCTTCATTTTCTGACCCTCTAAACCCCACCAAGAGCCCGGCCTATGTATCATAAACATAAATAAATGCATCGCAGTTGACTGGTGAAAATCAAGTTCCGCATCTCATTGCAGGCACGCTTATCCCCACAAAACTCTCCGTCCTCATCGTCCTGCTTCGCTTTTACTGCGGTTCGTTCATTGTGAGAAGGTGGTGGGGTCGACGACACCTTGACCGTGATGCGGGTGGTGCGTAAGAACAGCATGATATATCACAAACAATCTGGCTGGCACTTACAGATCACAATGATCGCGCTCGTCTCCCTCGGCATCGCAGCCACACATCACACATCACGGCACCGGTTATCACATCTGGGGCAACCCATCGCGGAATGTGCCAACTTTGCTGAAGATCGGGTGTGCCACGTATCTCATCCATCCCGTCATGATGGCGACCTGCAAAGCCGGTATGCGTCTTTTCTACCTCCGCGTATTCATAGACAAGTGGATGAGATACCTCATCTTCGCAACCCTCGCGCTCGTCATCGGCTAGTCCGTCCCCTGCTTCTTCATCCCCATGTTCCAATGCCGCCCCATCCACGGCGCCTGGTCACTTGACTCCACCGGCTGCAGTTGCATCTCTCACCCTCTACCTCGCCGGCATCGCCAACGCCCTCGTCGACATCCTCCTGATCATCACCGCCATGCCGCAGATCCTCAAGCCGAAGCTACCTACGGAGCACAAGCTCAGTCTCCTGATCATCGTCACACTCGGCTGAATCGCCATGATCGCTATCGTCGTCCGCCTCATTCGCATCATCGATATCTCAACAGCAAAGACCCCGTTGGTTTCCCACGACCCCGGCATCTGGAACGCGCTCGAGATCTCCGTCGCGGACATCTGCGTCTCCATGTCCGCGGCGAAACCGGTCTCGACCATCTCTTCCCGCCTTCACGTCCACACTCGTCACGCGCACGACAAGCAGCAATTCCATACCCAGGAACCGGCGATACTAAGAAGAGCAGCTGGGAACCGCCGACTTCGCGGGTTCTTAGCACACAGTCCAAGAAGGAAGTTCGGATCGAGGATGTGGGGATGCAGGCGCAGAATAATAGCCTGCGAAGGAATGCGTATTGGGCGAGGGCGGATGCAGATCAAGGCACGAGCAGCAGCGATAGCTACCTAGTTAGAGGCTCCCTCCTCTCTTCAACCTACCATAGGCTCTAGCCATGGTAGGAACCGTGGATAGGCCGCAGAACGCGCCGCACCCCGTGGCACTCACCCGCTCACTGTGTACGGTGAATGGGTGCTCTGCTTCGCGTTCGTCGCGTTTCGATTCTATAGAATAGGAGGGATCCCTCGCAGGTGCAAGCATCGACAGAGATTGGCCACGGTGAAGAAATTGCACCGGACCTGAGCGTTGTGAAATATTCGTTGTTTTGAGCCTTGGAATCATTTGGCTGGGCCAGCAAACGGCCATGTTGTAGAAGCCGTCGGGGCTTTTGCCTTAAAGTCTTATTATCTCTAAGCCTTAAAATAGTAGTCACACTATATCAAAAGCCTGACGTTCTAATATGGAACAAAATCAAAGTAATATACACTCTAAGCGCATCCGTCACCCTTGAGATCCAAAACACCACGCTACCTCATAAAATGTTACACATTTAGAACAGTGCTCCCTACTCCGCCAAATGCTTACACCGACACAGATCTTGTATCCTAGCATTATCACGGATCATACTTCGTCATCTCCTCACACCTCGTGCTCGGCATCGCCTCCACATTGTCCCACCACGCCCAGCTCTTCGGATCGCCCATCCCGTTCCCCCGATTTATCTTCGCCTCGAATTGCTCGCGGCTCTTCGACGCATAATGGTGCACCGAGATACGCTCGTGCGTAATCGGCACGCGCCACGCCAACCGATCGACCACATCGCCGTTCTCGCCCACGGTCTGGGAATTATTCTTCGTCTCGAACTTGTGCGGGTTCAGCGGGCGCTGGTACAGCTCCGTCTTCACAATCGATTTGATGTGCTCGTTCTCGTGACCGACATTAGGCTCGTGGTCCGGGTCGGCGTTCTCGATGCACGTCACGAATGCCTTCCGCGATGACTCTGGGCGCTTTAGGACGCCAGAGGAGGAATGGATGCGCCAGTTGGCGGCGAGCGCGCCGACCTTCGGATCCGCATCGAGATCCCGCAGCATCTCCTGCAGAGTGTTATTGCCACGCACCTCCAAGAACTCGTCTGCGTCGAGGAACGCCATCCAGCGGTGCCTGTGCCCAAACAATGCGATACACTCGTTGTACATCGTGAGCTGCTGGTTGTGCCCGTGCATCGTGGGATGGTAGTAGCGGTGTGTAAGGGCACGCGGGTCTACGAACGAGGTGTAGTTCAGTGTTGCGAGCACCGGCGACGACCCATCGTCCATGATGTAGAAGCGGCGGATCTTGTGGTGGTGGTAGTGGTGCGTAAGCCACTCGGCCAGGTCGGCGTACTGGTCTTTGACGGCCAGGCAGATCGCAACGTATTCGTCGGTGTCGCCATCTTCGAATGGTGCGGGGGTGAAGGTCGATGACGGCGCCGCATGGTTCTTGTGCGCGGCCACAGCCGATGAATACGAGTTGCGGAGCGTGTCGTCAATAAACACAAAATGCAGCGCCGAGAGCAGCACTGATGTCAGGATCACCGCCCGCCATCGCACGCTACCAAGCAGGCTTTGGAGAGACGGCAACATCGCACAAGACATGGGCACATCAACAATCGACAATCGACAGGAACGACGGCATAGAGAGCGCGAGGAAAGAAAAGGCAGCGCAAACGAACGAAAAGAAAAGGAGATTTACCTCTGTATATGGGCAAATGAAAGATACGCATACCCTACCCTGTTCAGCCAGCCCCTGACCGCCCCACCCCACACTTGTGGATTTGGCGATAACGATCTTGATGCGACTCTTATCTGGCAGTCACTCCTTTTCCATCCTCCATTTACCAAGAACAGATTAAGGTACTGTATACTGTATGTATGCTGCACCAACGCACGCATTCATGAGTACCTAGTACAAGAGGACGAGATGAGCAACCAGATATTATTAAGGCAGATCCACATGCTAAGAATAAGCTTAATATCATAACATCCACTTTACTTGGGATTTTAATATTAGATTTTAATATTAGATTTATATATTAGATATATTAGATATATTATAATTTGGAGCGTGTCCAATTAGGGAAAGGCCGAAAAGAGCAGCTGGGAAAGTAATGCACTAATAAATCATGCGGCGCATAATATTAGCAATGTCAAACCTGTGCGAGACATCCTCCAGGATGGCTGTTATACCACGAAGATGTCACGGAAAGGAGCCCAGACGAACCTCAACGGCGGACATCGGGCTTTGGTCCATTTGTAAACCCTTCCCCTCCTCCTCTATGCCCAATGCCAATGAGTTCGGCTCAAACCATATAGGTGCAGGAGGAGCAGGAGAGCATGAGGGTTGCGTGGGTTTGCGGGCATGTTCACAATATTTCCTCATTACCCTCGCTACATGAATGACCAGGAGACTCCGGCTAGCCTGGGCTTGTATTTGCTTTTCAGCCGAGTCGGAATACGCTTGCTTCACAACGACAAAACACTCTTCAGGACTGTGACGAGCTTGCTTTCCGGCTCTGACACCATCGTCTTCGCTCTCGGGCCTCACCAAGACACATCCATCCTCCTCGATTTCGTTTCGCCTCGTCCACTCGAAATAAACATCCTCGAAGCCCTGGCCCCAGTCAACAGAGTATGTTCTGACTTCCACTCCCAGCAGCTCCTGCGCCTGCTTAGCCGCCGTCTTCCATCCCTCACCGCCAATGCCCGTGAGCAGGCAGAAAGCGCCGTGGCCAGCGAGGTCGATCGTTGAAAATTTCTTGCCCGGCAGGCGGGTGTTGAGCCACGCGTGTGGAAGCCATGAGCCGGGATATGTCGTGATCTCCTGCTGCTGCACTGGATTTCTCGGCAGCGGAGGACGAGGCTCTTCGTCCGCGAGATACACGGCGGACGACTCGTAGCGTTGGTTCATCTCGACGCCGAGACCGTGAAACTCGTTTGCCGTGCTCTCGATACCCTGCTTGAGCAGCGCTCGTCGTTTCTTTCCTTCTGGTGTCGGCGCGGATAGCTCGTCCACTCCGGCCTTTGAAGCCTCGGCGGTTGGCTCCATGATTCCCAGCGCTTTCCAGATGGACGCGTGGTCGCGCAGGGACCTGGTTTGCACGCGTGACTAGACCGAGATCGACCTGGACTGACGAAGCCGAACACTCGTAAAAATGAAACTTACATGGCGACTCGGGTCGTTGCCCCAAGAGTATGTCCTCGCATACTCCTCCCCAGCCATACTCCTACACCAACGAGTGTGTGCCATACATGTTGCGCCATCCGCTGCAGCTTCTATACAAGCCTCTTCGAGGCCAATGTCGCGGAGGCATTCTAGGGCAGCCGCGTTTGTGATGTGCGCTCATGGAGTATCCGCCGTGGTTGCAGCTTCTCCAATCATAATGCCTTTCAGGCCTGCTCACGAGTCAACTGGGTGTCTTTTCAGAGAAGAGCTACCCGCCGAAGCACGTTGCCGCCATGAAAACTTACCATGCGAACCAAGAAAACATGCGAGTGCTGCTCCCGCAGGCCCAGCTCCCAAAATGAGGAACTCGGTTTCTACTGGATCCGCTGCGCCTGTTATCTACTGCCGTCATCTTCTCGTAGGATTATGAATTATTGGCTGCAGAGCGATCGATTGTCGGGTAATGCTAAAGGAGAAACCAGATCGAAAGTTGAGAAAACTTCGACAAGTTGATTACAGATTTGAGAGCAACAACGCAACGAAGTTATAAATTGTGAAGACGTGCAACACAAGCCGACCCCTCCATATACATGTATTTCAATCGATACCACTACACACCCGGCTATTGGCGCCGTGCGCGGGTTCGCAGCTGTAATAATAACCTAGAGTACACAGCAAACATACGTGGCGACGCTTGTTCCAAATGTCACGCCGGCTGGTCTTGAATCATGCTTGATCCGGATCGTTGCCCGGAACCGACTGTCCTGTCTTCCCAGCACTCGGTAATCGGGTCGATTACCGGACGGATTTGAAAATGGCGGGGGAAGTCTGGGGTTGTGGTCGGTGAGAATGCCTGGCTGCCGAGCGCCACAACCACCCGTCTGCACTGAAGTGATGCTCCGAAGTGATGCTGTTTCTGCCCGGCAAGCTCATGATTCGTCAGATGCGACGCAACAATAGGAAAGTTCGTGCGATCATCGTGGTGTCTTCCTTCTTTTTCCAATGCAAGGAAAGGAGATGTTGAAGCTAGAAAGATACCTCACCTCCCGGAGAGGATACTTGCTACAATACCTCCATATAGCCGGCCACCACC